>ERZ761584.4-NODE-4-length-149834-cov-14.350263_pt1 | contig 149834 bp, 239 predicted proteins | sample MGYA00512168_ERZ761584 | MGnify/ENA primary metagenome ERZ761584 (study PRJEB28899, sample SAMN03785564) | bioreactor sludge metagenome | biome: EBPR Sludge; feature: EBPR Bioreactor; material: 0.22µm filtered reactor supernatant | place: Saint Lucia: Queensland...
TGACCGAGCGCGAAGAGCGCAGGAGGGCAGGAGTCCAACCCAGCAAAAAAATCTTATGTAACCTCACTTGACAAAAAGTCAGAAACGTGCTACATTCCAACGTGGAAACAAGGCGCGCGCCTTGTCTATTTCCGCGCATCTCCGCGCGGCAACTTGACATAATGCGCCGACCTTGCCATACCTGCCGTTCTTGGGTAACTCAGGTCGGCATCTTCTTTGCGCGCCACCATACCCCCGTGGTCGAAATCCTCGTGGTCGAATCAACAAAAAAACCACAGGACAAAAGTCCCGTGGTCGAAATCCTCGTGGTCGAAAACAATCTCGGATTGATGGCTGTCTTAATAGACAGTCGAATAATTGCGGTAGGGGTATGTGTTTATATCGCGCCATACCCCCTCACTTCCGACGCTATCTCGGTATTTCGGATTGCCGATAATCGTGCCGTTCTTAAACGACGATAAGCACTCGCTAAATTCAGCGCGAGACCATATACCGCGCGATACAGAGCAATCTAGTTTTACTGGTCGTTTTCAATGACTATATTCAACAGCGTTCGCTTTGTAATCAAAGAAAAAAAATGTTTGACCGCGAAGTATTTGTCTCCAAACATGACCTCTGTCTTGTCTACATCTGAGCGAGTCATTCCCTCAAATGCGTGACGCACTCTGTATGCATTTCCGTCAAACAGCAAAATAACCAAGTCTGTATCAGAATTCCAAACAGCCAATCGGTTAGCATACACGCTCGTTTTGATGTCGAGCGAATCAAGTTGTTTTGATAATGCTAAAAATTCTTTGCTTGTCATAGTTTTCTGTATACGGTTCTACGCTCAACTATGCACCGAAAACAGTCGCATTCACTCAGACGCTTACTTTATACACCCTCTGGCGCATACGGCTTCGGCGTCTGAGTGTAATGCCATCCCCGTTTATGGGGAGAGCTGTGCGTTTTCACCCTCTGGTCTATGACCAATCGGTTACTCACCGCACATCTGAATTATACCACAACCCTGTTGGTTTGTCAACTCGGTTTCCAGATTTTCGCGTTTGGATATTTCTGGAGAATGTACGCTTCTGCATCCGCGCCAACACCTTTCACGTACCGAATTTCAAAATCGTCTTCTCCTGTCAGGCGGAACAGCGTGTTGGTTTTCGACAAGCGTTTTAATTGCCTTTGCAGTTCGTACTGTCCAAGTAAAACGCCAACGTACAGCTCCATATCCATTGGTAATCCGTACTGTGGTTCTGGCGGCAATGATTTTACATACGACTCTGCTTCTGCGGTCAAAACACGGTCTTCCACGTATACGTAATTTGAGCCGCCCTGCCCGTCATTGCCTGTCACAAACGCGAGCTTGCCGTTTACCAATACCTTTGCCGTAAAACAGGTGGTTTCTTGACTTGCGAATTTTGAAATCCTTACATTACTGAGTGTGATTTGCATTTTCATTTTGTCTCCCGATGGGGTTAGAGAGCAGGGATTAGTGGCAGTCGCTTAAAAAACGTCGAATCTCCCCTACCACGCGCGTTTGTTGTGGTAGGCTGCCTCGCTCTCGTTTCATTATATCTGGTACAGACGCATCCACCGCCCCGATTAAAAGACAGCTTCCTTTGCTCCCAAATATAACCCCAATCACACTTTCGGCGTCTTGCCTTTCGGCGTCGGGCGTACTTGTGTAAATACATTGTATCACACGTCGGTAGGTTTGTCAACCACTCTTTCCGATAGTTTTACCAATCGTCGCGTCCCGCTTTCCTTGTGTGTATCCCTGCAAATACGCGTAGCATTCCGTTACGTTGCCGATAAACAACGCGCGGATACCACTGTGGTAGCTTTCGCACACGTTGTAAACACGCGGCATGTTGCATACTACCACCAGTCCGTTGTCGGCCGCCATTTCTTTGAGCTGTTTGAATACGATTCGCATCTTGTCTCCTTGCCATCATTATACGGCAACTCGGAAATTTTGTCAACTCAATCGCGCAATACACGATTCTTTGTCGGATTCGGTCATCCAGAACGAGTCACAATTACCATCTTCCCAGATTTGCATCTGGTATTCCATGCCGCGACTGAATTTGTATCCACGCACCAGATTATACATCTCGGACGCGTTTGTGCAGACATGTTCGACCCGATAGTAATCGAAGCAGCTAACCACAAAGACATAGATTTTTGTTTTCATGCTTGAATCATACACCTTTCACCAGAATTTGTCAAGACTCTGGGGCGAGTGTAATACTGTGCCTGTTTGCCCATCGTACCGCGTATCGGCGCGCTTTTCCAACAATCGAAGTAAAGAACTTTACGTAAGCTCCATTTCGGAGAACCACGCAAACCTGCAAATTGTTCACACCCCCCTTGCGGTCTTTCCAGTACGTAATTGTTCTGTACATCTTATCCCCACATGCTCTGAGGCTGGTGGTCTGACTTTGATTTTTCAATAAAGGCATCAAGCAATGTCACAATCGCGTCGCGGTTTTCTGGTGTGACGTATGCCCAAAAGTCACGCCAACCGACATCCATCGAAATGGTATATGTCTCACATGGAACAAGGTACTGCGAATTGATAGCAGTACGCACATCGCCCGCGCTTTCGGTCTCCAGTATGATTTCTGGCCCGTGACGAAAAATAAACACCATATTCATGTCCTCTCATCCATCTGCCGCATCGAGATTCCATAAAGGCGCGCACCTTCGACGCTCAGGGGGGGGCAGTGTCATCATACCCCCCCCCTTTTGTCAATAGGTCTTTAACACAGAGCCAGAATTCATCAACCGCCCCTGTATCATCGTTGCCAAAGTGTGTAAATGAGTAGTTTCCGCCAAGCACGGTAGACACATTTTCTGTCGTGGATTTGAGTCCGTAGGCGGGCAGAGCTGAACAGATTGCGGAAATATGTTTATTCACTGTCTGCCTCGTCACGGGTAAATGCCCCAAAAGTCATCGAGCTGCCATGCTTCCATCTGACAAAAATCTTCAAACGAAAAGACATAATTCCCGCGTGTGACGGTCTGACTTTCAACGTCAACAATCAGCACTCGGTCTTCGCCGTCTTGGGGGCGCGCTGCAATACCGAACCCCAGCTCTTGACCATGCGTACCTTTTGACATGCCATCAAAGATAATACGAGTCAAGTACGGACAATCATTCCATCGCACATTGCGCTGCAATGCTTCTTGCAATAAGCGGGGCAACTCTGTGCCGCGCCAGTGGGTATAGAGATAAACACCACTATCTGCACTGTCTTCCCGCACTAAAACATTTGCTCGGTCTCCCATTTTTTGTGTCTCCTTTGAATATACTACACCACATGTCGGATTTTGTCAATGACCGAAATCGAACACGGCGTATCGCTGTATGGTCAACAGTAGGTCAAGCAGCTTACTGTCCGAGAGGTCTTCCAAATCCACATCTTCGATATGATTGCCGTAGACATAAAGACGACCCCACCTGCGATTCGACTTGTCAAACCAATTATTGTCTCTGGCAAAGACATTGATTTTCTCGACAATCAGCTCGCGCAATCCAATCTCTTGCATATCTGCCGCTATGCGCTCTTCCATGCTGGATACTGCGACTTCAAATTCTGTTACATGGAACTTTTCGCAAACAGCTTGTATATCACCGAAACGCTGTTCGTTGTCGCGGCAGTCTTCGTTGAAGTCCCACAGGTGGAGACTGTCACAGATACCGCATTCGTAAACATGGACAACCTTTTTCATTCTGCATCATCTCCCAACGCACCGCGTTTTGTCAAAATTGCCGTGACGACTTCAAGGTGACGTGCGTTTTGCTCGGCGTCCTGTGCGCTCTGAATCATAGAGCCGTTCATCTGACAGATTTTGTAGTACGCGAGCAGCTCTGGCGTAGAAATCTTTTCAAACTCGGATTTTTCTTGTTTTATGTCCATGTCTGTATAATACACCGACACCTACAATTTGTCAAGTCTGTCACCAATTGACTCGGATATTGTAGCGACCCTTTTCAATGTCTCCTGCCGCACATGCACACTCCAGCAAGCTGCATGTCGAATACTGTTCGTTACCGTTGGAACGAATCAGATTCTCAACCTTTTCTCTGTCGTATTTGTCTGGATTACCATCAATGTCGAATGACTTTGTAACGCCATTCTGTATCTCTTCGCACGCAACAAATCTAATTTAACGCCAAAGTACTTCAATTGTCAAGGTCTTCGTAGTCTACTTCGATTGTTACAATCACCTTTGAGCGAAGTCTCGGTTTCATTTTTCACTTCCCGATGTTACTGCCTACATAGACAGTAACTATCCAAACGAGACCCACGAAATATCCTGCAAGGCATCACCCAGTGCGACTGCGGCAGGGACTTTGGCATACACACCATACACCATCAGAAAATCACCGTCCATGTCTTCAATGTCACTACCAGCTCCGCACCACGCCAAAGTCAACGGCGCGTTTTCTTCTGCGAACCGCGCAAAGAATTCTTCAAACTTTTCAAAAATCGGCAGATACTCGTCTGGGACATAATTGGTCAGTGCAAATGTTTCCATTTCCTGAAACGAGATTTCCGCGTCTGCCAAGTCGGACTCGATTTCTTTCGCCAATGGATACCTTTTGCACAATTCCGTCCAACCAATCGCTGTGCCGAATCCTGCATAATGTTGCATGTTTTTTCTCCTGTGTGCTTATAATAGCACGTCTCGAAAGATTTGTCAAAGGCTCACAGTTTGGCCTAGCGCGCGGTCAAAGTAAACACGCAACGCGGCGCGCACGTCAGCGTCACTCATCGGTATATCGTTCAGATTCGGGAACTGGTCAGTAACCGCAATTACCGCGTAGTCAACAATGTTCGCAAGCGCATTGAATACATTAACGTCGGTTTCGGCGCGTATCATTTCACAAGCAATCAAATACACGCCATAAGCACTCATTGGCATATTCACCCCCGTTTTTTACCTATGCCCTATAATAGCATGTCTCTGATAGTTTGTCAAGGGTGTTGACAAAAATATGCCGAGATGGTATATTGAGACTGACCGCGAAGCGGAGGAGGGCAGGAGTCCGACCCAGCATCAAAATCTTATGTAACTAGAACATATGTTCTATAAGATATAAAAATAAAACAAGGGGAGTACATCCCCTTGTTTTTATCCCCGCGACGCGCGTTTCGACTCTTCGCGCCATGCCATGAAAAACGTATCGCCAGCAAGACTGTGCGGAAAGTCGAATTTCCACAAAAACAACTGAAAGCAGTTCCCGCCAACGTAGTCAGGCACAAGAAACAAAGGCATCCAACTCGGTATTTCTTGTCCATACAGGAACAGATACAAGCGTTTTATTCTTCGTCTCCCTCGCTCTCGGATTCTGCACCGAGAGATTTGCAAATTTTTTCCACCGCACCCTGAATCCGCGTGGTGCTTGCGCGAATTACTTTAGCATCCACGCCCCAATTTGCCAAGTACGCCGCGCTCGTCGCGTTTGTGTCAATGCCAAAACGCTTGCAAATAATCGCGGAAACAACTTCCGCTTCGCATTCGAGCTGAGTCTTTGCCGATTCAGAACGCTCTTTTTTGTCGTGCAAAAGTTCGTGTGCGATTTCATGCACAAATACGCTAACCGAACGACCAAAAACGACAATCTTGCCGAGCTCTGACCATCCCTGCGCTCCGCGTTCGCGTTCGTTGCGAAATTCCACCGAGATATTGTTTTCACCACAGAACGCAATCAGCTTTTCAATCAACGTTTCGTCTGTGACGCGAGAGTGCCACTGTACTTCGGGCAGAGGTTCGCCCTCTGTGTCTGACACATCCCATACATTTCCAACGCCGAAAGACAGACCACCGAATTCGCGCCTGACGCACTTTGTGGTCTTGTCTGACCAATGAATGAGTTCGCCGTTCTTGTCGTAGCGTTTGTACCATGTTTTCGGGAACAGGATTTTAATACCGCACCCTTGACGCGGATACCGCTTGAATTTTTTCCAAGCGCGAAACGAACGCACGTTCGTAAAGTCTGGACGCTGCATACAAATCAGCAACCAATTGCCGAAACTGTAATTGTATCCAGCCGCCAAGAAATCCATCCACGCGACAAATTTTTCGTCGCGTTTGGTTGCGTCAATCTGGTTAATCAACGCATTCATTTCATCGTTCAGTGAATTCCCTTGTACGCTCATTGATTTGCCTCCATGTCTCTATTATACCCCAACTGCCGAAACTTGTCAAGCACTGCGCCAAAGTCGCGTTCAATTCAGAAGAATGTACTCAACTGTGATTTTTGCAACCACCAAATTTTCTTGCGGATACAGATTCTTGTCCATACCAACGCACCAATCCATACCAGCCATCTGTGCGTCAAGGGCGGTATCGAACAAGAATAGGTTGTCATCAGTATCACACGCGCGCAGATACTGCGAATTCGCAATGTCTGCGGGATTGAAAATCCAACGCGGTTCATATCCTACTGTTTGATTGGTAATCATTTGATTTCCCCTTTCTTTATCATATTAACACTCACCCCGTCTTTTGTCAATACACTTGACAAAAATACGTTCCGATGCTACAATGTAGTTGACTGCGATGAGCAGAGGAGGGCAGGAGTCCGACCCAGCGTCTAAATCTTATGTAACCCCACTTGACAAAAAGTCAGAAACGTGATACATTCAAGACGGTACACGAAAAAACGCGTACTACGCTTTTTCCGCCCCCCACACACAAGTCCTGTGGTCGAATCGTGTCAATTGTCCGTGGTCGAAAGCCTCGTGGTCGAAGTCATTTCCTCAACCCCTGCATAGAACTTTGCTTTTGCATGAATTGGGTTTTTCCCGTCATACACCAATTGGTCACACCAGGAAAAGTCAACCGTGAACTTGCCAACAATGTAATCCAGTGTAACATAGTCATCGCCAATATAGGCGATGATAGACCAGCCCGCCTCTTTATGTAGAATCGTTGCGTTTTTCGGAAATTCAACTCCGTGTACCCTTCGCTGTATTAAAATACGTTTCAGCATCAAATTTCATTTTGTTTCTCCGTGGCGCACCGAATGCCCATCGTCGCGATTGCAAACATCAAACATTTGGGTATGTCTGCATCCGCATCGTCGGTATATTCAAAAAACGGGTCACATTCAATTGTTCCGTCAAGGTGTGTCATCCGTGTGTTCAGAGGACACCAATTCCCCTTGCGGTCAACATACATCGCAAACCATCCTCTGGGATAATCCCCCAGATTCAAGGGGTGTGTGTTTTTCGAGACAATGAACTGAATCCCGTCAATTTTTGTTTCAAAGAAGTCTTGAATTGCGCTCGTGCCGTGCTTCCAATCAATTCCCGCGAACTGAATGATTTCCATGTTTCCCCCATTCTTGATAGTTTTCAGCATTGATAATTTCAATGTTGGACAACGCGCCGTCCTGCCATGTCTCAACGTTAATCCAAAAAGAGCCGAGCCATTCAATTTTGAGAAGAAATGCTTTGATACTACGTTTAGACGCAGACACCTTTCGTATCACAGAGTCTCCACGAGCCGTATAGCTCACCACCACGTAGATTTTCATGTCGCCTCCTTACAATTATTATAGCAGAATCAATCTTGCTTGTCAAGTAGACAAAAAAACCACGCCTAAGCGTGGTTTACAAGGAATGTTATTTTTCAACCAATGTGCTTTGGAGCAGGAGATTTTTGCTCAACTTGAAATTCTGCCCATACGGATAAGGTTTGGCGCGCAGGGGTCGCACACTCGTAATTTCCATGAGATGTAATGGGTATCCGCAGAGCGTAATACCTTGAGGAAGTTGGTAGAGTGCGCCGACTTTCAATTTCCCCATGCACGATTCAACTTCCGCCATGTGTTCCATGACCTTTGCGCGCCATTTCAGCGCGCATTCGTTTTGCGTTGGCGTCAATTGGTCGAAAATGCGACGCGGGCAGTTATAATAAAACGGCTCAGAGTTCTCGCCCATTTCCTTGTAGCGGAAATTGAAATAATCACCGCGTACCCACTGCACCAAAACGACCACCGCGTATACTTCAGCTCCCTCGCGGCAGGCGAGATATACCGCATTCTCGCCGCGCGGCTGTGCCGCGTCAATCACCCTGTCTCCAAACTCGCGCTGGAAAAACTTGAGATTGGTTGTCCCTTTTTGGCGATTCAGTCCCGTCCATCCCATAATGTCACCTCCACAGATATAATACACCATACCTGTTTTTTTGTCAATGCGCGCCGTAATTATCGCGCAAGTCAGAACGCCACGCTTCAACTTGCGCGTCAAAGTCTGTGTCTTCGGGGTCAATGTCTGTTTCAAAAATATCTTTCCACATGTCCCCAAATTCAGATTTATTCGCAGGTTCGACCTTGACGCAAATCGGGACTTCGCCAAAACCATGAGCATACGCGGTAGTTTCAATATACAACGGGAATTCGTTTTCCCAATTTCCGCGCACATAGCCACTGAAAATGTAGCAATGGACTTCTCCACTTTCAATCTCACAGTCCAACTGACTACCCTTTTCAATGTCTAGACTTTTGAGCTCGGCGCGATATTCACTGTCTGTGATAATCGGCTCAACTTCAATACGCAACAAATCCCCGCGCAAGTTTCTCGCTCCGTCCATCCATCCCTCTAGCGAAAAACTTTTCGCGCTAACTGGATTGGCAACTAAACGCCGTCCCGTATATTTTACGAGAAACCACTTCAATTCAACCGTGACTTTAATGCCAGCTCCGCCACTCATAGTATGCTCCTCCTATACTGTCTACACAGACAGTATAGCAAACTCGAATAGATTTGTCAAGACGCCTTACGTTTCAATGACATAGACGCCGCGCTCTATTTCACCAAGACTGCACGCATAGTCAAGTAGCGTCTGGGTTATCCACGCCATATCACCATCCCTAATTTTGAATCGTGCCACAGCGCTCAGGCTGTCCATGCTTACACTGTTCCCAACAGTGAATTTTTTGTAAGAATCAGACTGCATCCGCTCTGATACAATAAACTCAAAGTTCTCAACCGCGAAGTATCGTTGTACCCATTTGTCAAAGTCTTCACAATACACAACGTTGAGAATGACCTGCTTGCAAATCAACATACCTCATCGTCCATTCGGATAGTATAGGAGTGCCAATCACCAAACATTTTGACACCAAGCGCGACAAAGTTATCGCCACTATCCCAATCACAGACAGACCCCATGCCGAATCGCCAGCATTCGATATACGTGGCACATTCAGCATAGTCCTGAATACCGAAACGTTGAATAATGCGGTCAAGTATCCGCGCTACTTTTTTCATGTTTCTCCTTGAAAGAATTATAACAAATTCAACAAGTTTTGTCAACCACTTGACAAAAGAAAACATCCGTGATATGATGATGTCAATGAATAGTCAGACTCAGGGCAGACCTTGACTCTGGGGATTCATTTTTCCGAAAGGTTCGCCAAAGTGTTAACCGAGCAATGGCGGTAAAAAATGGGCGAGTGTATCTAAATAGGCAAAGCGTTGCGTTAGTCAAAGATGCGGGTTCGAGTCCTGCCATTCGCTAAGTAATCCTATAATTCGGTAGAATAACCCCCACAGCGAGACTTGTGGGGGTTTTGCTATTGACAAAATTTTCACAGTGCGCTATACTACAATTGACCACGACGAGTGGGGGAGGACAGGAGTCCGCACCAGCACAAAAATCTTATGTAACCCCACTTGACAAAAAATGGGACTCCTGCTATACTATAATCGAGCGTGAAAAACGCAAGAGGGCAGGAGTCCGACCCAGCACAAAAATAGAACATATGTTCTATTTGACAAACTGCTTGGTTTGTGATAGGGTGAAAGCGTGAAGAAAGAATTTTCTCTGCCGATGTGTAGCCGCGACACGCGCGGCTATCGCCGTGTACATCCAAGTTCTTATGTAACTCGCGGCAGTGAATCAGTCTTATGTAACCAGCCTTATGTAAAGTCGCGCGCGGCGGGTCGCCTTGTGTAACCGCGCGTCCAAACCCCCGTGGTCGCATGGTCAAAAAGCCCGTGGTCGAATACCTCGTGGTCGTAGCATACAAAAAAGCACTGTCTATATAGACAGTGCTTTTTGATTGGTCTTTACTTTTTACGCGTCCCCGACCAATCTGGATGCGGTGGCAGGTGCGCTGCCGCGAACTACTCAACGCGTATTCACTGGCACAGATTGTCTTATCTAGTTTACCAGCTTCTCACCAACAACTATAGTATATCACATCCTCACAGATTTGTCAAGATACGGATACAACGCAAACATCAACTTGTGAAGTTTTTTATGCGTCATTAGGTCTTGTCGTCCGTTTCGCCATACAAATTAGAACCGTCTTCGGCATAGAACCACTCATATCTAGAGTATACCGTCCTTCTTTGTCAATGTCTAATCCAGTATCCATCTATTCTGGCTTCACCAAAATTTGAGCAGTTATACAAATCGCGTATCGTCCAGTGGTCAATACATGTCATATGGTCTGGGGTTGTGACTATCAACAACGCATTCGGTAAATGCTCTTCACGCATCATTCTCTTTTTGCGTCCCATCCGAACATGCATCCATCCCAACATGGTCAAATACTTGTCAGAAGTATCACTCCGTACTCCAGTTATCACATTAGACCGAATTCGTGAGCGTTCGGTCTTGGAACGCTCTCCTATATCCGACAAAACAACTTCATACGGCATTTGGTTTGCTATGGCAATCGCGCGGTACACACAGTCCATCGGATAATCAGCATGTCCAGCCTTACTTCTACCACCATCGTCGTATATGAACTTCATACCGAAAGCATATCACATACTCTAAAACTTTTCAACACCCTTGACAAAAAGCGGCGATAGCGCGATACTACAACTGACCGCGAAAGCGGAGGAGGGCAGGAGTCCGACCCAGCCTGAAAATCTTAGGTAACTCTTGCCCCGCTTAGAACAAATGTTCCTCTTGACAAGTCGAAAAATCTGTGCTATAAATGAGTCGTGCAGGTTGCATCTCGGCAAATCCAATCCGAATAAGGCGCGCTTTTCATACAAACATTATGCAAAGCAGCGCGTGGTCGAACGCGCCAGGTTACATAAGATTCGTTCCTATAACCTATCACGAGATTCAAAAACCTCGTGGTCGAAAACCCCGTGGTCGAACTGCATCTCCAACACATTCCCAGCGACAACTGGAACTCCCCATACAGTTTGGGCGTGACCAGTTGCCGCGACATCGCGCGCGAATTCATCAAACATTGCTTGCGGTAGCACAACCCTTTGCGGTAGCATGTCCATAGACTCAATCGCTGCTTTAATTTTATCGTAAACTGTCATAAAACCTCCGTGGTCGAAATGCCCGTGGTCGAAAAAACTAGCGAGAAAAGTATTTGGAAATTTTATCTGCCATTTCATCCGCAGTCTCAGCAGTAAACCCTGTATCCCACGTAGCACGCCACGCATAGAATGAGCCACTTGGAAGCTTATAAACAATCCAGTTGTTGAACATTGCACCAATTGTTTTCGGAATGTGACCCTCAAATAATTCCTCAATAACAGCACGCTCGCTTGGCGTAAAATCACCCCTTAGCACATAGGGCAGGTAAACATCACCCTGTGTATCCACCGCTCTTAAAAAGGTTTCTAACATATCCACACTCCATTTTCGTCCAAACCGTGTTTTTTACAGAATTCAGCAGCCTCACGTTCTCCCCATTGCAACGCGTAATCTGCCCGACTCCACTTCGACAGTCCAACCTTCTCTGCGTTTTCGTCCAACCATTTCTGTGCCTCTGCCGATTCCGAAAACCAACGTGCGCCGTAAAGCCAAAGGGCATTGAATGTTGGAATGTCGTTCGTGGAAATCTCGAACCCTTTGCCACACCTTGTTACCAGAACGATTGTGTGATTTTTCGATTCATAAACTTGTCCGTACATTTGGTTTCTCCAAAATTTCAACAATTTGTTTTTCGTGTTCGTATATCACAAATCCGCGCTCAGATAAACGATTCATTTGACGCCGCGCCTGAAACAACGCGGCGCGGTAGTCATATCCCCGCATTGAACACCATACGGCGCACCGCAAAGCAGACGTGAATCTTTGGCGTAAGTATGTTTGGTCGCTCATTGTTTCCACCCGTACTCTTTCGCTATCTCACATACCGCATTGCACTGCTTTCTGGTCAGAACAAAAGGATTCCCGCCTGGCGCAACAACAAGCAGTCGAGCCACGAGTTCGTTCTTTTCTGCGTGCATATTCGCAAAGTAGAACGCGAGCGCGGCATCCCCCCTCAATAATCTAATCGGTTTACAAATAGGCATATGCTGAATTCCTGAATGACATTCCGTTTGTCAGTGCGAGCATTAATTGCTCCTGTTGATACGCATACATGATTTCCTAAAGCATTTTCCGCACAAAAAACTTGTGCGTCGCGCAATCTTAAAGTTGGCAGTAGAAATGATTCCTTCGTCAGACGGAAACTGTTTGCCGCACAGCGTAATCGTCCACTGTCTGCGGTATGGGTATCCCTTGTAGGTATATCCCTTTGTTTTATGCAATTTTCCGCCAATCTTATCTTTAGTGTAGTTCATGTGTCGAAATTCCCATAGTAGAACACAAGGTTCAAAGACATCTACTAGTTCTTCGTCCGTCAGAGATTCAAAGTTTACTTGCGAGACTTGAATCCGTCGCTTGCATTCTTAATTTGATTCGGTTAATGTTCTCACATTATACCTGTGTTCTAAAGATTTGTCAAGCTAGCGACTTTTTGTCTACTATTTTGCGGAGCTAGAATAGACAATATAGAATGGACGTTGAGTCTATCTTGAGGTTGGTCGTGTTCGCGCCACATAACGGTAACGATAGATTGGTTACGAGCGATAGCGTAGAGGACGAACCCGTTGCTTTTATCCTTTGTTTTGACGCGTTTGAGTGATTTTGCAAGGATAATGGCAGTATCTTCGGTCAGGCAATTTGCGAGTCTATCGGCTTGATAGAGCAAGTCAAGACTAAATCCGATAGCGGACATACGCGTTTTGGCTTGTGACAGGGCGTGAGAGGTAATCATTTTTTAGTCGCAGTTTTTTTCGCTGTCTGCTATAGCAAGCGCGAGATTGACGATTGCGCCGTCAATCTCGCCTTGATACACAGCTTCGGTTAGAGAATAAATATCCATACCTAAATGGTACCCCAATTGTCGAATTTTGTCAAGAGAGCATGATATACATTTCGGTATAGTATTCTTCCACTCTTTTGAAATCTCCCTTGCCGTATTCAACCGCCAGACTCCACAGCAATGGTTCTTTGTGAAGATAAAGCGTTCCAAGACCGAATTGCAGGTCGGTGTGTAGTGAATCGAACAGGCGCATCTTTTCGTTTTCGAGTTCGGTGCAGTTTTTCTCGTATCGTCCAATCTCTTCGGCGTAGTCTAAAAGTGCCTCTAGGTATTCTGCCCTGCTAAAGTCTGACGGACTGGGCATGGACGGTTTTTTCATGCGCGGGAGTTTGTTGTATTTTTCTTCGTATTTCTCGTAGTACATATTACATCATATCCAATTCTTGGATAGTGGCAAACAGGTAAAGCACCGCGTATTTGAACTCATCAAAGGTGGTCTCTTCACATCCAACAGAGACATGCCATTTATCGCCAAACCAAATTCTGCACCAATTGCGTTTGACTGGGACAAAGATATATCCCTGTTTCTGAAAGTACATAGAATCCATGCCCATACTTTCCAGTATTTTGGAAAGAGATTCAAAGAGTTTTTTTGTGTCCATATTTATCCTCCGTTTGTTTGTCCTTTCCAGTATCCGTATACACATCTTTTTCCGTTGCGTGAAGAATCGTGCGTGTCGTAAATCACGCCATCTTTGACTGCAACCAAGTGAATACTTACTTTAGCAATCAGAGTTCCGCTTGGCAATTCTTCTGCCCTTAGGTGTACTTTGCACCCTTTTCCGAAAAACATCGTTGGAGTCCAAATCCACCCCAAATTTTCAAGATACTTATTAAAAGTTGACGGATAGACACCGTTTCGAGCCGACGATTTGCGATTCGTGCGTTCGGCAGAAGCGATACGATTCAATTCGCCATAAACTGTTTGGTAGTCTGTGTTTGTAGCAATGGCGATAGCACGAGTTACGCAATCTCGTGCATTCCCTTTGTATCCAGCAGACGCTCTGCCGCCGTCGTCATATATCCACATGCTGTAATTCTACCGCGAGTTGGCATATTTGTCAAGCAAAGAATTTTTCCAATTCTTCGTCTAAATTTTCAGTTCCCCGAAATTTTTGCTTGTCGGTCTCGGCGTGAGCCATTTCTGGAGTTCGCCCTGTGCCGCAACGCCATCCCTTTTCGCAGATAAAGACGTGACGATAGTATTGGTTTTCAATAAAATCTGGGTACTGCGTAATACGCATACTGACGTGTCCACGAGAAGCCACCAAGTCGGTGTAAAATTCGATTCTGTTGTATTTTTGAAAAATTTGAAAAAGGTTCATGGTTTATTCTCCCAATAGCGAATCGTATAAGAATGCAACCGATTCGTCTTTACTGTGAAAGGTATGCGGTTGAGCTTCCGTCATTTTCTGAAAGGCAATATATGGAGACGCGTCGAATCCTGCGAGCAGTAATAATTTTCCGTCCTTAATCCTCACGTTGTAAATACAAAAAATTTCGTCGCGTTTATAAACGATTGCCAGAAACCCACCGTCTAGTGTAGACAGTGTGCAGGCACAAAATTTGTATCTCGAAAATTCCCTGAAGATTTCGTAGAGTGTATCCATGTTTTATGCCTCCGCAAAAAAGGCGTCCAAGAACAAGTCGAGTTTTTCTTCGTCAAGTTCGGTTCGAGATTGTTTTTCTTCAGCACTCTGAACCGCCAGATTCACATCCTTGCCAATCCCATAGTCTAAGGTGTAGAGCTCGCCCTTGCGAAAAATGGAGACCAATTTGCATGGGGTGTCAATCTTCATCAAGGTAATTCCCACATTATGATTCAGTGACACCAAGCCGCAAAGGAACTTGGCATTATTGCAAAAGCGGTTAAAAATCTCGAATAGGTATTTATTTTCCACGCTCTGACTCCTTTTGGTCGGCATCCAAGAGGATTGCGTACATGGCGGCGATTTGCTCAGGTTGCAGAATAATCGTATATGCCTCGTCCCCATCGTCTAGTGTGCCAATCCAGCATGGAAACCGAATATCTTCGGAAAATCCATTGTCTTTACTTATGTAATCAGGTCGCGTTGTAGCAAATTCCCATTCAATCTGCCCAGTATTTTTGTATCCCGTTAGCAAAATTGAAGAACCACTGTAAGTTTGGTGCGTATACTGAAATTCGATATATCTTGGTTGGTTGAACATTTTTAATTCCCCTTTCTGAAATGATTATATCCCGATTGTATCTTTTTGTCAAGTCTTTACAAAAATACTGTCTACGCAGACAGTTGACAAAAATCGAAAATCTGCTATAATGATAGATAAGGAGTGAGAATGAATAATCTAAGTACAAAACAGGTAGTTGCTCGATATGGTAAATTCGTTAAAGATGGTGCGCCAAAGATGTTGCGAATTTACGACCTGGGCGCAGACACGCAATATCTTGACCGCTATACGATTGTCTTTACTGGACGCTACCGCAATCTCACGGGAGGGGAATTTATTTATATTTCGTGTGGGCATGGGATGTATCAACATGGTTCTCACGACACCCAGATTGACGTAAACAAAAGCGGATTTGCGCCAAAGGTCGGCGGTAAGAATCACTTGGGGACTCGAATTTTATTTTCCGAGTTGCCGAAAGAATTACAAGTGCAGGTTATGGCAGAGTACTTGGAATTTTGGGACTTGCCAAACCTGCAACCTCTCATTTAAGGAGTGAATATGGATTTCGTAGACTTGTTCAACAGGGGATATATTAGTCCCAAAGAGTACTTTATCGAATACGGGTTTTTGGCAACAGAAGACCTTGCTGACCAAACACGGATATTTGCAGACAAGAACATGATGTGTCGAAAATGGGACGATTCTGACTACACACATGGATACATGCATGGTGACGCAAAGCGCGGAGACGCGTTGGTGCGCGTAAATTGGCGGACACCCTCATTCTATGCAGTGCGTAACGGCAAGATTGTTGACCCAAACGGCAAAGACATTGAATCCCTACAGCGCAAGATGTCTTGACAAATTCCAAGAGTTCTGCTATAGTATGGACATGGAAACAAAAATACCGATTCAATGCCAGGAAATGTTTGACCAATTAAATTGGAATCGCAACTGCGGCGCGCTGATTTATACTGGCTCGCGGAACTTGATGTATGAAGTAAGAGAGGGATACGGCGGATTCTCAAAACTTGAGAACGGAGCTCTCTCTTACTCTATTGCGATTATGTTCACACCGAACACAAATGTTCGGACGCGATTCTATGTAGTTCTCGAACCGAGCGATACTTACTCGGTCTACCTTGTGAGTCGCGGCAAAAACGCGCTGACGCTGATTGATTCGGCAAGCGACGTTTATTGTGACATGTTGCAGTCTTGTGTTGAAAGCATGTACGATAAATATATCCTCCAGTTTCAAGAAGGGTTCATATCTATATGATGGACGCAGAAAAATGATTATCATTGAATACGACCCAAATTCTGGCAACGCAATCCCTGACGGGCAAGTGTCCATGCGCGCGTTTCAAATTGCGCGCATGGCGAGCATGGGCGTAGACGCGCACCTGACATACGGAACAGCCAACATGCTACGCAAGGTTCTCAATCTTACAAAGTCTGGCAGAATCAACAACCACCAAATCGTTGTGAAATTTGATGCGACAACCTTGCTTGTTGATAAGTCTGGGGATATTATTGACGCGCCAGACGCGTTACGGGAGTGGGTGCGTAATGTTGGTTGAATTTGCAGTTGCGGTGTCAATTTGAGATAGTTGACAAAAACAAGATACCATGAGATAATGGGGACAAGATGAAGAGAGACATTTACGAAACCGACATTAAAGACCTATCACTTGCTTGGGTAAGCGACCACAACCCAGCTGACCGTGTTTTGAAATTGTTCACACAATACAACATACCATTCGTCGTAGAAACGAACGTTGAACTGCTTGGCAAAGTATATCTTTTCGGTGTTTTTGTTTTCAAACACGACGATAAACGAGCTGACGATTTGACAGACCAGTACCTAGAACAGTTAACGCGCCGCCCAATGTGGTTCATTAACCCGCGTAGTATTGGTGAATACGAGTGAGCTTTTGCTGTGACTGTGGCAGATTTACGAATTATCCTCACGGGGGACACCTAACCGTGAATACTGAGAGCGATGAAATCTGTAAACTGTCCAGGCGGGCTGCCAGTGAGATAATTTCGCACCTAAAAAATGCAATCACGGAAAGAGCGTTTCAAACGGGATGCGTTGCGTACACTTCAGGCGAGACCTTTCATGTAAGAGGAGAGGTGTTACACTCAGAAATTATTTTGCCCGTTGGCGGCAGAGATAAAAACGCAGACCTGAAGGAGATACTGGACTTGTGGGATTCTATGTTCGCTATATGGTAAAGGAGAATTATGTTTTTATGTGATTGCGGCGGCCTAACAGAAACTAATCACAAATCCCATTTTTCGATTGACGTTGGCGAGTGTAACGAATTGAATCTCGTTTCGTTAGAAGATTCGCAAAAAATGATTACTCGTCTCATAGAGAGATTTCGTGCGGAGTCTGCGAATGGTGGACACTTTGAGATGAGAGGCGCAGGCACAAACGAGCGAGAGATATTCGTTTCTATTCCAGGGATTATCGTTTTCCGATTGTGGTTGCCTGTAAGTGGGCGAGTTAGAAACAAGGATTTGGCGGACGCCTTGTACTATATGCGAGAGTCAGAAAGTGGACGAAAAACACAACGAGCAAGACATTATCGAAAAAATTAAGTTGGCGAAGCTCAAAAAAGAAAAGGCGACCAGACGTGGCGACTACGAGCTCGCAGAGAGATACGAATTAGAAATTAAAAGGTTGGAAAATGATTTCAGGAGTGAATATGGAATCCAATCTAGCTGATGCAGTCTATTTTGCCATTGCCGCGCATACAACACAGAAGTACGGCGAGTACCCCTATGCGATTCACCTTGCAGAAGTCGCGTGGCTGTTGTCAGCACGGGGATACGGCGCGCAAACACAGAGCGTTGCATGGCTGCACGATGTACTTGAAGACACAGACAAAGACATATCGCTCATTGCTTTGATGTTTGGAGACGCGATTGCAAAGTCTGTAGATACCCTTACTCGCCGCGACGGAGAATCCTACAACGACTATCTGGAACGCATTGCGAAAAGCGGAGATGTTGATGCGCTTGCGGTCAAAAAAGCCGACATTGAATGCAACCTAAACAAAACCGACATGGACTTACTGGAACGTCCGTCAGACGCCGCGTTACTCAAGCGGAAGAAGAAGTACACTGACGCACGCGACTACCTTAACGATGTATAAATACGACGCATACGGAATGCCACGCGCTCGTCAGTGTACGTGCAAGGTGTGTCGCACAAAGTTTAAGATAGAGCCAACAGAAAACATGAGTTGTCCAAAATGTGGGCAGTTGCATTGCCCAGACTGCTTAAAGGCGTCTTATGAGCAAGGGACACTATCTCCATTTGTATCCTATGCCCATAGCGGAACAAATGTTCACATTTCTTGCGAACATTGCGGATACTTGATAATAGATGAAGACCATGCGTGAAGAAGTAGAGTTACTATTGATTGAGGCAGTCCGATTTCATCCGAAACCGATGCCGCGCGGGTATTCAGACAGAGATTTCATAGGATATGGATTCTCGAATTACCACAACGACACAATTGCGATACTGGTAGGATTATTGAGAAACTTACCAGAAAGCGGCGAGTTAAGCAGAGACCAGATTGCATGGCTAAATTCCGCCAAGTCTCGCCTGGAAAACACAATACAAAAATGAACACTCACCAACAAGTCACAATGACTGTCAAGGCTGGACTGCTGAAAAGGCAGCAAGCGGTCTATATTACGCATTTGCCAAAATCTATAGGATACCCGCCGCGCGCACAAGTAGTTGGGGTATACTTTGCCACAGACCCAGATTCCCATTGGACTAACCATAACAAGAAAACGTTTTACGGAAACAGCAAGATGTCCCGCGCGAATGCGGCGATAGACTGGGCGTCGCAACAGTACGGTATCACAGAATGGGCGCGTAATGCTCTCGGAGACCATGTTCCAAAAGTGTGCAATACAAAATTTCCAATCACTTGACAAAATTCCAAACATGATTTACAATTAGAGCATGATTCTCTTTGTTGACGACGAAAGAACACCAAACTTTTCCTGCACTATTGTACGGAATGTCGAAGACGCCATGTTTGAAGCTGCGACTGGGCGTTATGACACGCTGTATCTTGACCATGATTTAGGTCAACAGGACGTGCGGTGGTTTGTTTTGTTTCTGGAAGAGAATTTCTTCAACGGTAATATGCTCGGTATTAAAGAGATTGTTTTGCACACTCAAAACCCAGTGGGTCGCATGTGGATGCGCGGAGCGTTTGATAAATACGTCAAAGTCGTAGATGGGCGTATCGAAACCTAGTGGTCGAAAGTACATAAAAATGAAAAAAAGATACCGCAATTTTCCACTGAGCTCGAAGTCGAATACCATAAAAGACCGCAGAGAGATTAGGTTATTCTCAGAGATATGCGGTCACGCTCTTGGAAATTTCAAGCACAAGCCATTGCATTCAGAAAACGACGGATATGGATTTCGCTACTGGGCGACTTGCAAAACTTGTGGAAAGGTCGCCAGCTTTGATGTATTTGAGTATGCGGCAACTTACACTCCCATTGAGGGCGGGTGCTTGACAAAAGTCTCAGATTGATGTATAGTGATAGTGGGCAGGGGGGGTTGAATGGGTTAACCTTAAAAACCTCCCAATAAAGTAAACCCTCTGCCCATCTTGACAAAAATAGGATTGTCTAATATAATAAGGACAATCAAATCAACTTTAACAGGAAGATTGTTGACCTTAACGGTTTCAAGCGCAAATAGACAGGGTAAGTCCCTTGCCTTGTCGGTCAGAATTTGACTAACCGAGAGTCGAGAGATACCTACTTGTAGTACCTACCGCGTAGCTGTAGCGAACCATGTAAATCTCAGGTCAAACGGGATTGCTCTTTGGAGAGCGTACAGTAATCAACTGAATAAAGTAGGCAAGGCGTAGAGCTTGCCATATTCAGACCCGACAAACTGTTATACAAGACCGACTGAGGGTGTCTATGTAGACAGTATTCAAGACAAACCAACGGATAGCGGCAAAAGTTAATGACCCGAATATGCGAACGCTATAGGTCAAGCGCGATTACGCAACGCAGTTGGCAGACGCTTTGGGCGTCGGACGGGCGCAGTCGCTACGGCGAACCAATCCAAACCAAAAGACAGACTCTAAAAAAAGATATTGCGTAAAAATTTTCCAAGTAGGAGAAACAGGACTGCAAACTCTGGCGAAATTTCAAGTACCCAGACGATTGTGCGATATAAATCTCGGACTTATTATCCCCCATTTTTAGGGGGATTTCTTTTACCTATTGACAAAAAACAAGATACGTGATATGATTCATATATCGGAGGCGATATGAGCAAATTTACTAAACTTGTGATTTTGATTTCGGCAGATGGAGAACGTCTTTGCCACATTTATACCCGTTCCCAATTCGCCAAAATGCTCGCGAAAGCAGAGCAGGCGAAATTCCATGCGTGGGATGGCGAAAAGCAAGGTCGGTTCGCGCTGAAAAACAAAAAGACCGCAATTGTCGTGATGCGTCAAATCGGCAACAGCAAGATGTAAGGGAGTAACAATGGAAGAAAAGAGATTACGCCTCGCTCTCAGTATTTTTTCTGGGCGTCTACAAGTCGAGCAGATGGTAACAGAGGACTTCGAGTTACTCGGATACAATAGTTACGTGTTTGGGTATTTCGGTACACCCTCAAACGACGCGATGAAACAGCATTGCGAAGAAATCATATTCAGTGCCATTACTAAAACGTGGCAAGAAAAAGGAACATAAAGTGAAAGGCAAGAACAAATCTATTCAAAAAGCGGCAAAGAAATACGGTACACACAAGACCATTCTGGAACTGATGGGACTTGTTGCAAAGTCGAAACATACCGCTGGAAAAAAACCGATGAGCCGCAAACACGCACGTCATGCCGCGCGCGTCAAAAAGCAAAATGAAAAATTCAACAAAAAAATCTCTCGTTGATTTTGCAGACGCAGCTCGCAGATGCATTGAGTTGTGGTTGAACGAGCATGAAAACATTGCTGAATACCTAAGTGATTCAGCAATCGAGCGTTATTTAGAAATTAAAGTACAAATGATGCTCGCCTTAAAGGTCTTTGAAAAGAATCGTCCAACACTAACCGAGCTGGCGTGGGTCATTCACCTTGAGCATATAGGAGGTAATCTGATGACGGATTATGCTCCTGTGTTTGGATGGCACGAAACTATAGTCAATGAAATTTCGCAAGGCGGACTTGAGAATTTCTTTGGCGCAGAGGAAGTGCAATCCTATGCCCTACAGTATGGATATTGACAAAACAACGGATTTGATTTACAATTAAGCCATGATACAATTTCTGGGTGATGTTCACGGAAAGATAGCCCAAATACCGAATTGTGGAATCAACACGATTCAGGTTGGCGATTTGGGCGTTGGGTTTGCCAGTTGCAAAAACCTGCCAGACAATTTTCGATTCATTCGCGGGAATCACGACAACCCGAGCTTGTGTCGAAAAATGCCAGAATACTTGGGCGATTTCGGGTACGCGATGGATGAGCGTTTGTTTTTTGTGAGTGGCGCAGACTCCGTTGATGCCAAGTACCGCACCATTGGGATTGACTGGTGGGCAGACGAAGAACTCTCGTGGTCGCAGTGGGATGTCGTGGTCGAAAGTTATCACGGCGCGCAAATTGTTGTCTCGCACGATTGCCCTCAGTTTGTTGCGGAACAATTTTTCGGGATTACGCATAAAAGTTTGACTCGGTGGGGACTTGAGTTGATGTACAACAAAGCGAGTCCGAAATTTTGGGTCTTTGGACACCACCACAAGTCCATGCGTGAGAGTATTGGAAACACAACGTTTATCTGTCTCGATAAGCTAGAGACGGTACAGATGGATTTTTGAACAGGAGGCTCCATGTCTGACTTTATTTACATTATCGGATTTCCAACCTTAATCCTTATTTCCTATGTGATTGAGGAAGTCGCCAAGAAAATCTGGGGGTAGAATGCCAGCGATAAAGAGCGTTATGGATACAGATGCGGAAATAATGAAAGCAATTTCTGCGCTGTACTTGGACGGAGATTGGTTTGAACTAGACCCGTGTTTCTCGCATGGAAAATTCTACAAGGGGCTTTCGTTGCCAAAAATCCGTATGGATAAAACCCCGATGGCCGAAGGCGTCATCCAAAACGACATTCGCTTTGGATTGCCCCTAGCAGACAATTCGGTGAGCTCTGTAATTTTTGACCCTCCGTTTATGTTCGGCGTTCACGGCAAAACACTTGAAAACCGCATGGCAAAGCGGTTTACCATGTTCAATGACTTTGCCGAGCTGGAATATACGTATCGCTCCGCGCTGAGAGAATTTGAGCGCGTTCTGGTGCGTGGTGGAATCTTGGCGTTCAAGTGTCAGGACTACACTGACAGCCGAACCACACTGACGCATTGCTACGTACACAATTGGGCTATGGAATGCGGTCTTGTTCCAGAGGATATTTTTATCCTTAATTATACTGGCGGCAGAATTTACAATAGCAGCCTGAAGCAAAAACACGCCAGAAAATACCACTGCTACTGGATGGTATTCAGAAACAAAAAGGGCTTGACAAAAAAGAAGATTTGAGATACAATGTAGTTAAAGACGCGACACAAACTAATTATCTTAAATGTCGCAGCTGCGGCAGTACATGGCACACTAAAAATCTAAAGCCATATCTGCCGACAGTCTTTCACTCGCCTGACTAAAGCGCGTTGCGGTCAGGTCTTCTGTAGGAATATACTCCTACCCTAAAGACACAGAAAAGACGCGGCAGACCATCCATGGATAGCTCAAAGTCAGGCGAGTGAAAGAAAACAAAAATGAACAAACTCACAAAGATTGATTTGCCCTATAATGCAATCGGTAGCTTCAAACGAGCCGACCCATTTGCCACTGTATGGGTTCACACTCCGACAGACGATTTTATCGTCACTGGCGGAATGAATCAGATTAGACAAGTTATCTTGGCGAAATTAGAGATGTGTTTTTATACATACAGCTATTGGTATCGCGGTAAACCGCGCGGTGGTTTTCACTTGGAACACCCATATTACAATATGCGCTACGTGTACAAGGGCATGGAAGATTACTATCACGCAAAAACTGGACACTACGTAATCGTTGTACCAAGAACAACAAAGGTAATTGCGTCGTATCGCAGACTGCCAAGCAAATACCCAAAAATTCTAATGGAACTCGACGCAGCTTGACATAATTTGGTTTTTATGGTATAATGACAGCATAGATTGCAATTGCAACCCCCTTCTTTGAAAAGCTATCGCGGTATCCTCCGTGCCGCCGAGACGCAACACGGTTGTGGTAGCATGGGGTCTTACTGTCTCTGTAAGACCAAACAAAAAAGAGACCAATTTTTAGGTCTCTTTTTTGTTTTCTCGTGGTCGAAAATGTCGTGGTCGAAAATGTCGTGGTCGAAAATGTCGTGGTCGAATCTCTAGGTGTTGGACAGGAATTTTTTTCTCGCTTCACGAATGCAGGTTTCCCAAGTAGGGCATATTTTTCCACAAAAGTCGCTGGTCGAATTCCCACTTCCAGAGATTCCCATTACAATTGTAGACGGTACTCCGTCCTTGTAATAATCATTTCCTCTCCCGAAATCTCCAATACAGTCAAACGGAGGGTAGAACGACTCCCAATTCGGGTCTGATTCATAATCCGACACCACCGCCAGACCCAACTTTACCATACAACGCATCCATATTACAGGTAAGTATTGAAAGTGATGGTGATGGTAATTACACGCTCTAGCTATATTTGGCAGAGCGTATAACTTATAGATATTAGATTCGCCACGCAGTTTTGCTTTTGATATGATTTCGTGATGCTCAGTACCGATGCGCGTGCCGCGCGGAAAACCGCACAGACACATAACGCAATAGTGATTTATTTTCTCGTCGCGAGCGTCTGCCAAGACATACTGTCTTGCTCGAACATCTATCCCCATAGCGAGTGAAATATATCCTTGATGAATTCCATTGTATACTGAGAAAATGACTCTCGGTGAAATCTCTCTGTAAGGTATGAGATAAAAACAACCCCAAAGAAAAAAGACGCGATTGCCAACAATAAAAATAAGCACAGAATAATCATCTTTGAAAAAGGGGGACACTTTTCATGCCCCCCACCCCAATGCTATTTCTTTGCTTTTGCAGCAATATGAGGATTGAGTTCGTAAAACTTTTCCAGCTGTGCTAATGTTGGAGGCGGAGTACCCTTTGGGGGATACTCGTTATCGTACTTATTAGTATCTCTGTTGAATTTCGACAAGCTCCAAAAGATTTTTCCGTTATATGATACTGGAATATACTTTTCTCCATTGGCATTTACTGGTGCTTCTGGCAGATGGACTGTCTCTGGTTTTTTATTTCCACCAAATCCACCGAACGACTTTACTGGTTTCGCTTTAACTGTTGCCATGTATGCCGATAGCGCACCTTTATATCCTATGGCACTCAACACTTCTTGCGGAGTGTCCCCTTCTAACGACAGTTCAACATCCAATCCGTTTTCATTGATGCCACTTAGGACTATTTTTGCTTTCATGTTTTTTCCTTTGCACTTATTTGTGCTTATTGTATAATTTTTCTAGCTCGCAACCTTTTTGTCAGCCAAAAGAACATTTCTTTGTCGGTTGACAAAATTTCTGCCACGTCTTTTAATTCTTTGCCGCGCGAAACCAATTTATTACCACTCACACCAAAGCTGTCTGATACATGTAACAGTCTTGAGAGAGTGCGAATAATTATCGCTTGGTCTTGTGTTGTAAAACGCATCGTCGGTATTCCATCCACAAATACAGTGTTTGTTTCAGTGTCGAACAGAATTGCCTTTATATCTTCCGTTTCCTCTTTTTTATTGGGGCGCAAGATAATTGAAGCGGCAATAGACGCCTTTTCCTCTTTATCAATTTTTTCTTCCGATAAAGATTCGAGTTCTGCGATTTTGGATGTTTGCGTAATGCCAGTCCATCCCTGAGTTTCAAGGATATTCGCCTCTGGCATTGCGGCATCCAGTTTCAACATTCGCTTAAGGCGATAAACTTGCCATTCGCTTTCCAGTGAGATTACATATTCAAAACCCTGCTTAATTAGCGGGTCGGCAAACATTTCATCCTCACTATCCCAACCTGCCGCTTTGCGTAGTTCGGCATCCTCAATGAGCAAGTATACCAACCTGCCAAAGATTACGATATTTTGCTGAATGTTGTTAACGCAATCTTCAATAGCTGCGAAGATTTGTTGTCCCTCTGCTGCGCGTTGCTTTGTCGTAGCAATGTCTGTTGTGTCTCTTCCCATATTGATTAATTCTCCTACCTTATTATACCACATATGTCAAGACTTGACATTTGTGGTATTCACAAAGATATTAAACAATTGTTCCGACATGCCAAATCTCTTTGCGCTGTAAGGTAAATTTCCACCTAAGTCTCCCCCTTTGCGTTCCGCAGCTGCTTTCCAATCACAGTACATCTCAACCAAGTCAAACAACGTCATTCCATCAATTCCGTTTTCAAAGTGTTCTGGATGGTGTCTGTTCATGGAGTAATGATGTTTCATTAAATCCTCAGACTCTTCCACAGTCCTCATATATTCTGGGCTGCCAAATGCGTAAGTGTCCAACAAGGGACTAATTTTATCGAACCCACTTTTCTCTGGTTCTTCTAATTTTGAGGCGTCGTGCATCTCGCCGCGCCGATACATTTCATCGCAGAAATTTTCAATGTAAAACCTAACAAGACGTATGTGTTTCAATGTGTCCTGCCTGCTATCGTATGTCATTTTGATTATCCCACATTATCCCAACCCTATCCCACACCCTATACTGGCAAAATCGGATTAACCCTACTAATCACATAAAAACATTTATTGCAAAGTGCGTATAATACATTTCCGTCCGTATATAGCGCAAGACCGCGCTTACGTTGGCAGGTTAAACAGTGTCCACTCTGTTCGGAAACAACTTCTTTAAGTCGCACATTTGTATTCAGATTGCGATGTGTCTTCATGTAATCACGCTTGCTACTTAAGATATGTTCTCTATGTGCGCTGCGGTATTGTTGCATGTATTCGGCGTGACACTCTTTGCAATATCCAGAGCTGGAATATCTGTCCCTACCGCAGCCTTTAGCGCATTTCTGCTTGGACATCTTCAAGCAACTCCTCCTCCGCGTTTTCCATTCTTTCGTGAATGAACGGTATAAACTCCCCGCTGTCTTTTGGAGAAACAAGTCCAAAAAAATGTTCTCCAGTATTTTTTGATTCGACAACCAACCCCATCGGGAAAATAAGGTTACAGAACGGGCGAAGTGCGTCCGCTAAAACAGTAGACTTAAGGTCTGATTCATCATATACCAATATGATGTTAAAGTACTCGCTCATACGAATTGCCGAGCAATAACTTTCCTTTGAAAGACCTATAACAGACTGCTCTCCATAAAGATTGACAACAGCCACCGAAGCTACATCCACCAAAAGGGTGTGTATCTGTGTTTTCATCATATTAGCATCAATCCCCCACAACGTTGTGGGGGACTTGATTATTCAACTTGCGTTGTAACTTCACCTTCTGGTTCTACTTGTTTTGGTTTTCCGCGCAAGAGATTATACACAAACGTTCCAAGTCCCAAGACCGCTAGGGCGGTTGTCACTAACTGTCCAGAAAACACCTCTGGGGAACTGGTGTCGAAAACGAATCCTTGAGTAAGATAAAGATAGATAGCGGCAGCAACCAGAGATATGCCAAAATACACAAACGACGTTCTCTTATCGCCTGGGTCTCCGACCACCTTGTGCAATCCATCCAACAGTTTTTGTAAATCCATATTACGTCTTTCCTTTCGTAACTAATTTGTACACAGGACATGGATAACTTTGTCCGTCAATCCTTTTTTGATTCCTGAAACCACTGAGAATAATAGTGCCATCCTCTATGCCCCTACGAATAATCTTTTCCCTAACCCACTTGTCAGATTTGCCGACTGAAAGCGCAATGTCTCGCATAGTAAATCCGTCAACCTCTCGCGGAGATTGAAAGATTTTCATTATTTCTTCATGTGTGGGAATACGATTTGCGGTTTTGGTGTTTGAAACAACACGGGACGCCATGACACATCTCCTTTGGTCTCATCGAAAATTATACCACCAATGTCTGCAATAGACATTGGATTTACTTTTACGGTAAACGCGGTTTTCAGTTGCCAAGCTGGTGTAACAATCAACCATCTGCCGTTATCATAGTATGGTTGATAAAAATGCCTGTGCGAACGAACCATAAAATCTGGAAGCGGTTGATTTTTGTTTATAAAAGAATTGACCGCGTTGCGATGTTCTTTGTCGGCAGAACCATTGCCCATTCCGATATGGTGAGCAAAATGGAACGACTTATTATATATATTCATCCACAATTCCCAGTTCGATGACTGTCCTCCAATGCGAACAGTATTTCTGAACGATGCCGCAACAGACTCTAAGTCCTCTGCCCCAGTGGACTCGTGCCACTCAGTGCCACGCACGAAGTAAATTTCACCAGCGCGCTTTGCTAATGGCTCAATACATCGTCTGGCAATCTCTCTCATTATTGCCTTGTTCGGCGTAATAATTTGTGAATCTTTTCGAGCGTTCGCGCCATGCACAAGGTCTCCATTTACAATAACCAGAGAGCCGAGTGGGACTGTGCTGCAAAACTTCATCCAATAATCCCAAAGCATTCTCTGCGCCTGATTATGCTTATATGTTCCACCATCTTCCATCAACACACTTGGCGGGCAAAGAGCTGTTGTGCTATTCGCGTGTATATCAGACACTACAACTGTTTTCATCTATTCATCCTGTCCTGCATTATATTGACAAACAATTCGCTTGGCTCTATATACAGATATTCTCTATTGTTTTTCCTAGCCACAAATGGGGTTGTGCCACTGCCGCCAAAGAAATCAGCCACGACAGACTTGGATGTTGTAAATCCGACGCAATCACAACATGCCCTCCATCCCACAGTGGATTTGTCTAATTCTCTGATGCGCGCGTATGGAGTCCCGCAATTGGAACAAACAGCAGGAGAGGTTGATGCTAGAATACATCTCCTTGCTAGTTCCTCTGGAAACGTAGCGTAATGCTTTCGATGATGGGACGGTGCAATCTCCCACACATTCCTGACGTTCTTCCCAAATGGATTATTATTCTTGTCTTTCGACACATTCTTTTCTCTTACAGCATCGGTGTCGAAGAAATATCTTGAATTCTTCTTGCTGAACATTAAGATGGATTCTGTTGCAATTGTAGGCCTACCATTATTTCTTTTGAGGATAAATCCATTGTCGCACTTGGAGCATCCATCACACGGGATATTGTTAACAGCGTGTCTGTCCCATTGCCATCCCACAACAGACTCTGGCTTATGCACTCTCTTGTACCATACAATATGGCTACGTAGTGTCCACTTACCCCTTTGCATTCTGTCTGCAAGCATTGCTGGAATTTGCGCCATTGCCCCGTCAGAAAAATAGGACTGTCCAACTAGGTCTGGCTTCATTCCGTCTTGCATTGCACCCAACTTTGCGTCGTGGCGACCCCCTCCGAGAATCGTATCGTTTTTTGTCGAGTAACGCGACTTTGCGCTAATCGCAGTATCTCCGATGACAACCCATAGTGTCCCGTCGTCACGCAGTATATCGTAGAATTCGTAAAACACATTGTCCAAATGAGCGATATACATTTCTGGAATCGGCTCTTGCCCTAACTGTCCTTTCCACGCTCCGCACAAAGAACAGATTTGTGCGTTTCTCCACATTTGGCTGCGCCTAAAGGACACTCCCCATAGATTATGTCCGACAGAAACTCTGCCACTGAATTCGTGTTCACAAGGGGGATGACCGCGTACTTCCCAAACATAGTCTCCAATTCCATAATCTTGTTTCCAAAGATATGGCGGAGACACAACACCAGAGTGTACGAATTTTCCGAGATGCTTTAATTTGCGAATTCCGTCAATGGCATTATCTTTAATAATCATATCCCATTATGTCTAGCAACGCTTCTATGACTTCATTCTCGCGAGTGTTAACTGATTCAGCAAATGTTTCGTATGTCTTGGGGCGCATATTAATCCATGCCCAGTCAGACATGCCGCGCCAGATTGGTTCAATGACAGTGTGCATCATTTCGTGTGCAATGATGCGAATTAGTTTTTTGCGTGGCGGCAGTGGCGGTTTCAATGAGATGTGAGCTTTCTTTCTGGTAAAGTCTATTTTGATGTCAGCTTCGATTTCTACTTTTGGGTCAATCCCCCAAGTGTATTCCCATCCAAATTGCCTGAAATCTTTTTGAATTTTTGCAATGATTCGGTCTATCTTTAATTTATCTGATTTTTTCATTTTCTCCATGCCTTTGCTGGTGGTTTTCTGCCCTGATAAATTTCCCAATATCCAGCAAGTCCGTCAGACGGAAAATCGTAAACATCAGAAACATCTCGCAATCGAGTCTCAAATTGCCCCATCCTTACGCGTCGTCGCATTTTTCGATTTGCGTTTCTTTTCCACCACTTGTTCGACCTTCCGCCGAGACGTGTTACTGGTATTTTGTGGCGTGAGCGAGACATGTTCACTCCTGTATTCCACGTCGCGATACCGCTCCATATACAACTGATACATCAGCACAAAGTAATTTACTCCATCAATTACAGTATCGCGCATAGATTCGTCTGTTACCTTACCCTTGCCATCATTTTCGGCAAGACTAACAAACCTAGAAATTTTATCCGAAAGGCGTATTCCAGCCCCTCTCCAAGATTCTACATGAAAAATCTCTGCTTTGCGGAAATTTCCAAACGGGTCTGCCGCTCCACTGTAGTCAATACGCTTTCGCTTTAATATCTCAATCGCATCTTCAAAAATCTTAATATGCTCATCCAAAGCGTCTACCATAATCACTCCTTTATCTCACACTTTGCAAAGTATACCACATATGTCCATATAAATCAAGTCTTGACAAAAAATTGTCTGTGTAGACAGTGGCTATTGACAAATATAATTTCTCGTGATATATTAACGGTAAGGAGGACGTATGACAGTCATTTCACGTAACCAAGCGTATGTAAACAAGGCAAATCGCACTCTTACACAGATGGAAAAGCTCATTGAAGCATTGCAGCCAAATCCGCAAGAATGGATTTATAGTGGCGAGTGTAACGATTTGGGAGCTCCGACTGGAGAGTGTGTTTGCGGACACGAAATTCGATTTGAGTTTGTCGTAGAGCGAAAGGGCGAACGCAAAATTCTCGGTAGCGTGTGTATCGAAAACTATGCACAGGTCAGTCCCGCGATGGCAGAATGGATGCGCGAAGACCTTAAAAGAATGATGGACAAAATTCGCGCCGACAAAAAAGCCGCCGAAATGCTTGCTGCCCAAGAGAAAATTCAGGCAGTGCGCCAGAAATACTTGGACGCTATCGCAGAAATGAACTGCCTTGTGGACGAACACATTGCGGCAAAACCAAACAGCCGATACCCTCTGCCATATGAGCTGTGGCAGGTTACAAGCGGAAGTAAGGCATTCAGGACGCATTCGCCAGAATACGTCACCCCAGCACCTTACGTAAAGTGGTACGAAAAGATGACCGCAAAAGTCTATGGCGTCATTCAGCGTAATAAGCTCGCTCCCCTAAAATCCCTTATCGGTGAAAAGAACAGCAACGCGTAGCGTTGATATATATTATATATATTAAGATGCCCCAGGTTTCCTTGTGGGGCATATCTCCTAAAACTATACATATTTAGAGTCAATGTGGGGGATATACCCCGATTTCTGCACGAAAAACTCGACTCAGTGGGTAATTCCAAAAAGTATCATTATGTAAAGTGGCGCGATAACGCGAAGTTCGCGTTATCGTTCGCGCGATTATCGCGTTAACGCGATAATCGCGTTATCTCGGAATGTAAGCGTTGTAAATGTGGGATAAATAGATAGGTATTGACAAATCATTTTCAATGTTATATAATTAGGGCATGATGAACATTCCTTTGAATCTATTGAGCATTTTCAGGACTCTCACTCGTGAGGGATATTCCTGTTATATCACTGGTGGAGCTGTACGAGACTACGTTCTGGGCTATCCTGTCAACGACTATGACGTTGTGGTTGTTGGTGGAGGAGACGACAGGGTTGCCTCTGTGCGCTATATCTTGGGAGCGCGCGTAATTGATATTTCTCTAAAATCCAACGGAAAGAACGTTTTTGAAGTACACGATGGCGAAGATGTCTTTCAATTCTCTGTGTTTAGAGATTTGAGCGAAGATGCGCGCAATAGAGACTTTACCGTAAATGCTTTGTACTACTCTTTCATTGACGGAGAAATCACTGACATAGTTGGCGGACTCGAAGATATTTACAGCATGAATTTGAGAGTGATTAGCTCTGCGTTCGCGTCAGACCCGTTGCGTATTCTGAGAGCTGCGCGGTTTATGTCAAAATATGGCATGACGTTGATTGGCGAAGATTATTTCTCTGCAATTATTGAGAAATTTATGTTTGCATTCAATAATCCGAACAACGCTCACAGATTGTATACCGAGTTCTCAAAAATTGTAACGAGTCGCAAGCCGAGTCTGGGAATGGGTATGCTGATGCGCGTTGGCGCATTGCCTCCAGAAATTATGGCAATGGTTGGGTGTCCACAATCCGCAGAATATCACCCAGAGGGAGATGTCTTTTCTCACACATTGCATGTCATGGATTACGCGAGTCAGCGTGCGTTTGACTTAAACATGAGTTACGAAGACTCGGTTGTGATAGGGATGGCTGCCCTATTACACGATATTGGAAAGCCAGAGACAACTATCGTGTTTGAAAATGGAGACGTAGCTTCGATGGGACACGAGCATGTTGGAGCTGATATTGCTACTGGTCTGCTCGCGCGTCTTGGGTTTCCGAACGCCCTTTCAGAAAGAATCGTTGCCTTGATTCGATGTCACATGCGACGCAACATAGAAACAACGGCGGCAGTTAGGCGTCTATCAGTTTCCGTTTCGCCCTCTACCTTAAATGAGCTTGCTCTATTCATGGAGTGTGATTCTAGTGGTCGTCCGCCTCTGCCGCAAGGACAGCCGAGCGATGTTGCGAACATGCTGAGGATAGCGAATCAGATTGATGTTTCTGATGGTCGTCCCTCACCTATCTTTCTGGGTAGGCACTTGATTTCCATTTTCGGAATGACGCCTTCACCGAAGTTTAGACCGATTTTGGATGCAGTTTTTGAGGCACAGTTGGATGGTAAGGTTTCCACATTAGAAGATGCGGTAATGTTCGTTAGGGACAGTGGTCTGGCATAAACCAGACCACTGTTGAAAAATCAAAAGATATAAGATATGATGCAGGCATGGACGATAATATGATTCTGTTTCTATATATTGCAAGTTTTTATATCCTATCCGCAATTATTCTGTTTTTCCTTTTATACATATTTTTATTCGCGTGGATTTTTCAGGAATGGGACGCTGAAATCCGCAACGAAAATAAAACAAACCAAATAGAACGACAGGGATGGTGAAATATGGTAGACATAAGGAAATTTATCAATCACCCGTTCATAAAACACCAGCGACACCCATCGCTCCCGTTAACTATATTTAACTACACGGGTGAATGTCAATTTCAAGGCGCGTGGGATGAATACACTGTTGCCGCGCGAGGGCTTGTTCTTGACGACAATGGGAATGTCGTTGCCCGACCATTCCGCAAGTTCTTTAATCTTGGAGAGATGGGAATAGACAAAGCATACTTGGCAACAAAGGGGAATCCGACGGTAAGCGAAAAGGTTGATGGCTCGCTCGGAATTCTATTTGTGCGGAATAACGAAGTGTATGTTACAACGCGCGGCTCTTTTTCTTCAGTGCAGGCAGGATGGGCAACAACATTTATTCGGCGGCGCGGATATTTTTCGCACGACTTCATGTCTGGACACACCTATCTGTTTGAGATAGTTTATCCAGAAAACAGGGTTATTGTTGACTATGGAGACATGCGAGACATGGTTTTGCTCGCCATTATTGAAAACCAAAGCGGTAACGATGTTTCTGATAATGTTTTATTCCAAGAGGGATTAAGACTTAACTTTAGCACTCCGCGCACATACCATATCGAAAGTATCGAAGATGCAGTTTCAATTGCAAACGTTCCAGGAGTTGAGGGTATTGTACTAAAGTACGACGATGGCACGCGCGTAAAAATAAAAGGAGACGATTACATTCGACTGCACAGGCTTATCAATGGAATAACTGAGCGTCGAGTGTTTGAGGTTGTTTCTATGGGAGCGAGCCTTTCCGATTTTCCAGATGAGTTCTTTGCTTGGGCAAAAGAGTTGGAACGACATTACAATGAAGAACACGCCAAAATTATGAATCGTGCGTATGGTGTGTACAACGAGACTGTCCGAATGAGTTCTCGTTCCGAAAAGGCAAAATATATTTTGGGTGTAGCAAGCGACATTTCCAGTGTTGTCTTTGCGATAATGGACAACAAGGACTCAGGGCGCGAAGCATGGAGAGTCCTAAAAAAACATATATCCCTTGACAAAAAACAAGAGATATGATATATTTCAGACATGGGGATAACTAGAAAGTGGGTCTTAACAGACCTTGAATTAAATTCTAACAAGTATTGGGGATTTACTGCCGAAGAAATGAAAAACGGCGTCCTTTCTGTTCGCTTTGGGTGGGGACGTGTCAAGGAAGATGGTTCGTACTCCAGTGGTATTACAAAGGCAATGACCCAATCACAACTTGACTCCAAGATTCGTTCTCAGGAAAAAGATGGATATAGGGAAGTTAAGATGGGTCAGAGTGTCGTGGTCGCAAGTGGCTCGATTGACTTTTCTACAAGCGTTGGTCAATTAGTCAAAATGTTGATGGAGCAGGCAAATCGTTCCATTTACAGCTATCTTGCTACCGACTTGGGTTCAATTAGTGTCGAACAAATGGCGGAGGCGCGTTTAATCCTTGATGAGATGCGAGGATTTCCAAGTCAGAGTCTTGTCCAAAGATTTTATACAACAATCCCCACACAGCTTCCAAGACGTATCAACGTTTCGGATGTTGTACGTTCATTTGATATTGTCGAACAACGGAATCGCATTGCACAGATAGAATCGGCAATTCGCTCGAAAGAAGCTGTAAAAGTTCACGGCTCTATGGTTGACTTAATTGGAGCTGAAATCGAGGAAATTCCAGAGAGTCACCCAGATTTTGAGTGGGTGATTCGTAAGTCAAAAATGCGCGACAAGTCAGACCCGATAAGTCACAATATCCGTGTCCGAAATGTTTATAGTGTTCGCATTCCAAGCGAGAGAGGTCGTTTTTTAAGTTCTATTGGAAATGTTGAAAGATTATTTCACGGAACTTCAATTGGAAACGTTGCTCATATCTTGAACGGCGGACTAAAGGTTGAGCTGTCCAAGTCTGGATATTTCGGTTTCGGAATTTACGGGGCTGACTATATGGGAAAGTCGTGTTCGTACTCTTCCCAGACAGTGGGATACGGGTCTCCACAGGTAATGCTCTTGTGTGACTTTGCTCTTGGCAATCAATATGTTTCTGAATACGGGAACGGATACAGGGCAGCTCCAGAGGGATACAACTCTGTGTGGGGAAAAAAGGGTCACTCAAAGATTCACGGCAGAGGACTCCACCAAAATGAATTTATCGTTTACAGGAACGAGCAGGTAACAATTACTCACTTAATTATTGGAAGTTGGAATTGACAAATCCAGACAATTGTGATATAATGCAGAAAAGGAGAATCTTCTATGTTTATCGAACTAAGTCAAGAACAGCTCAGTCAAGCTGTTAGGGACACAATTGATTCGCTTCTGGCAAGCGGAGAAGAGTTTACGTCTCACGCGGTAAAGGAAAGTTTGCGAGAAAAAAATGCAAACTTTTGTTTTAAGGGTTGGGATGTGTATGTTGCTACGTACCAATATCTCGCCCCAATGGTTGGAGATGGCTCTGTTGAGCGTTTTGTCCGCGAATACAACATGCGTCCAGTATATGTGTATCGTGCGGTAGATAAAGAACCCGTATTCCAATTTCAAACACACAGCATTTTCGCCACCACAACCAGCTTCTAGGCAAGAGTGCTGTCTGTCCAGACAGCACCAAATCATATGGACATTTTACTAGGAATTGAGATTTCGCTTCTCTACGTACTAAAGTCTCTCAGGCGCATTGCCATTTACTGGGCGTGTGGGACAATTATCGTTTTCGCTCTCTCGGCATTCAACATTGAGGTTGATTCTATAAGCGCAAGCTTTTGGATATTATTCTTTGAAGTTCTTATCCACTTTGCTTTCTCTTATATACTGTTCTCTGTATCTTACATTTACCTCAAACCGTTCATGTCTTTATATAAATTCACAATGTCCGAAGCTCTTGATATTATATCCATTCTGGGCGGAAATCCAGATTTTCTGAAAGTGATTTCAGAAGAAGACGTGTATAGATACAAAATGGTTCGGCGTACTCGTAATAAAAGAAAGATGGACGAGTTTGATAACGAAATGAGGAAAAAGTATACATGATTTTAGGTAAGATTATTGGTGAAATTACTTCGTATCTACTCTCTACCGTAATTGTATTTATTGAAGGATTTCCAAAGATGGTTGCCCGCGTATTTGTGCGCGGGGTGCTTTATGGTTTTTTTATGAGCGTCCTTGTGACTGTTTTATGGAACATTGCGTTCCCATACTATCAGATAAATCCACTGCAAGGATGGGCGATTATCATTGTTGTTTCTATTCTTACGAGTAATATGTGATGGATATTTCAGAAAAAGACCTACGTCGCATCTATGAAAGATGCAAAGATGCAGTTGAAAACAGAAAACGTCTTGGCGATGTTCCAATGACCGAAGAGAATACGTTCATGGTCGCAGATTGGGTATTTGTCGCTGTGTACGAATCGCTTGACAAAGAACGACGCGCAACGTATAATGAGAAAGTATAAAAATGAACATTCTTGCATTGTGGGTTCTGGCTGGGGCGTTGATTGGGATGCGCTTGGCGGGTAAAATTTCGCTTAGCCCACTAGACACAATTATTATCATTTCCCTTTCAATTGTCATCATGCCTCTTGGGTTAGTATTGTTGTTGTTAACCATTGTGCTTGAGCAGATACCGATTAAGGAATCCGAATGAGGCTAAAGTCATTTGTTTTTTTGTCCGAAGACGAAATTGCACAAAACGCTACTCCACAAAAGCAATGCGAATACATCGCAAGGTCTATTTGGGGAGATGATTATTATGGGATATTTCAGCCAAAGAGGGGCGAATATCTTGTCGTTGATGACTTTGACGAGCTCAAAGGAAAGTATATCGTACTGCTTTTTCCAGGAGACCTAAGCGGAGTTGCAGGAAGATTTGAAATCGCTGGAATCATAGAGCGTAACAAGTTCCTAGAAAGGGTTCAGTCTTTCAGGGGTCAAAAGCTGTTTGTAACTCATTCTGACACAAGCAGGGTAAGATTTTCTACGTAGGACTGTATTCCATATTGTCCTACATCTACCGAGAGCCTTTGAGCTCCTGATGTTAGTGAAGGCATATGGATGCAGTCAATATGAAAATTAGTTCCAAAACAAGACGAGTCTTGAATAAGTATCTGTCCCAAATCGGATATTCGGCAACCTTGCCGTTTTCTGCTATCTCTGAGAAGTTTAACGAGAGCAGTGTGCGTGTTATTGACTTTGACGATGGAGTTATCTTGTGTGGAGATAATGGTCGTTGCACCTTTGACCTTTCACTGAATGGAATTCTTGTTGACAATGCAATGTTGGTGTTCCATTGGCACAAAATGAATAGCGGAATGTACGAAATCGTAGCATACGTCAGTTGAAATACTCGTGGTCGAGAAAGGGTCGTGGTCGAATGAAAGACAACTTGTTGGAACGGTTACTCACACAAGTAGAGATGAACCTAGATAAAAGAATTGAGGCGGAACGTTTAATCGCTGAGCTGTATCAAATGTCGTTTCTAAGGTTTATATTTTTAGGAAGAAGTATGATTAAGAAATATCTTATTTCTTTGACGGATGAAAAAACAGCAGACTTCGGGGACACAAACAAAATATGATGCCTGAAAACTATAATCAATCGGATGGAATGGTAGAACACTACGCAATAGATGGATTATCCCTATATAAAGGGAGCGCAAAAAATCTAAGCCTTATCCCAGATGAATCTATACAACTTATCGTAACATCCCCTCCGTATAATGTCGGAGTAGAGTATGACGGATACAATGACGATATGAACCAAGAGGAGTACTGGGCGTTTACATCAAAATGGTTAAGGGAGGCGTATAGAGTCCTTGCGCCAAGCGGCAGAATCGTTCTGAATGTTCCAAACACTGGAAACGGCAGAAACAAAAAGAAGGGCGACGCGTATATTCCATTCTTACCATATGCGATTAACTGCATTGTGGATGCTGGATTTACCATGCGCGAAGTAATTACGTGGGTAAAATCCAATGCGGACGATGCCGTTGACTCCGAAGAGAATTTCTCGATGGGAAATACGGCGTGGGGATGTTACGACGATAAAACTAGGGTGCTAACGCTTGATGGTCTAAAGTACTTCAGGGATATTACAGAGAGAGACCTGTTTGCGACGTTATCTCCTAGCGGTAATGTGGAATACCAAAAGGCGTTTGATTATATAGAAAAACCATTTCGCGGAAACATGTTGCACATAAGAAACAAACGCGTTGATATATGCGTAACACCAGACCACAACATGGCGCGCACAGACGGAAAAGGGAATATCTGGGTTGAGTCCGCAGGAGAGATAGATTGGAATGGTATTGCAATTCCTCACTCTGTTGGTAAAAATATGGATGGCGACGAGGTTCGTTACTTTACCCTGCCAATAGTTGATTACGGGAAAAGCACTTCTAAGTCTATTGTGTCGGCGCAGTCAGAAATAAAGATAGAAATGGACGACTGGCTGGCTTTTCTTGGCATATTCCTAACAGATGGCAATGTACATTACTCGGAAGAGCATGGCTCTTATAATGTGTCAATATACCAATCTAAGGATAGGACGCTTGATTCCGTTAAGAAACTACTAGACCGACTTCCGTTTGAATTCAGATATAAACAGTCAAAGGGGGAATTCGTTACTTCTTCAAAACAATTGGCTAGCTACATGAGGCAGTTTGGTAGCAAAAACGAAAGGGTGTTCCCAGACTTTGTACTTGGTTTATCTTACCGCCAGCGTGAGATATTCATGGAATGGATAATGCTTGGCGATGGATGTGTCCTACCAAATGGAAATTGGATGCATTACGTTACCGCGTCTAAGTCTCTTAGGGACGGAATGTTGAATCTGTTCCGCATGAGTGGATTTGGTTTCAGGTTGGAAGAAAGGAAATCCAAGTCTCGTATATACAACGGGAAGCCATTTAACGGCAATCTGACTGTATATCTTATACACCTACACCGCACGAGCTCACACTGGATAGAAAGTAGCATGGTGAATAAATCCCATTATGACGGGATGGTGTATTGTGTGTCTGTTCCGAACAAGACGCTATATGTTGAGCGTAACGGGAAATTTACTTGGTGTGGAAACTCATGGTTATCACCAAGCAATCCGTCTTGTCGCTCTTTGTCTGAGTTTATTGTTGTCGCGCACAAAGGGTCTCCGAAATTGTTATGGAAAGGGGAGACCGACCTTGAAAAAGAAGAGTTTATGAAGAAGATGACGCGCAACGTATGGGTTATGCCATCTGGCAGATACAAGGGGCATCCAGCTCCATTTCCAGAAGAGTTGCCGCGCCGAGCAATTAAACTATACTGCTATATTGGAGATACAGTTTTAGACCCATTTAACGGAAGTGGTACAACTGCTGTTGTTTCTCGCAGACTTGGCAGAAAATATATAGGAATTGACTTGTCTACACAATATCTCGACATGACAATTCAACGGGTTGACAAAGGCTGATTTTTGTAATACAATGTAGTCATGGATAATTACGTAGTAACATTTTACACCAGAGAATGTGTGCAACTATACCGAACTGAGGTTCTGGCAATATCACACCTTGACGCCAGAGAAAAGGCGATTAGTCAATACACATTCTCTGGCGGAATTGTAGACGAGGACAACTTTTTGGTACAGTCCGAAAAGGTCGAATCGAACATTGAGGGGATATTGCAGGATGGCTAGGCGAAAAAAGAAAAAGATTGTTGCACCACAAAGGTTTCCCCCCCACATACCGCGTCTGGCTTTTGCGTACATAGACTCTATACAGTTCGGCGTGAGACCAGTACTTCAAGACGGGGAATCTTGGAACGATGAGGTTGACCCCATGACGGGAGACCTTGTGATAAAAGACAATGTATGGAGGGAGTTTGTCAGGAGAGCATATGAATACAGCTAAAGTCAAGATTTCAGTTAACGGGACTACATTTCTAGTGCCACATGGCACTGTTGTTGATATTTCTAATATCGAAGAAGTAGGGATTGTATTCGATACCACACGACAACAGACATGGACTGTTAACTCCCATACGAATCTCGGAATGCAATACGTTGTTTCGTTTGATGGAAAAGAGTGGAGTTGCGAATGTCCACACTTTGAACACACCAAAGACTCTGCCAAAGAAATTCGAGAAAATTGCTGGCACATTAAAGAATGCAAGAAAAAACTACTCCAGTAAAATTAAATTTCACAGACCCGCGCGGCATGAGAAAGAAGCACGAAGACGTGTTGCTTTCTCATGCTCGTATATCAGGGTCAACCAAAGTACTTCTAAGATTTTCGGTTAATGGCGGAATATATTATGCCATTATACTTTCTGGGATTGGCGGAGTTGCGGTTCTAGTGACAGACGACGTTGACAATCATGGACTTTCGGCTACAAACAACATGGAAAACATCGCTACATATGTCAATGAAGTTTTTAATGGCCAAAAGACATTTTATCAATCATGTGATGATGGGTTGTACATGATACTGAACGCGACATATTCGCCCAAGTGGATTAAAATAGCATGAATCAAATGCAAGCACTCAAAGCACTTATACGTATGCGCCAAATGACGCAAAAGTATAGGATTGCAATGGACAACCGTTCTTCGCACTCTGATGAGATGGACTCCATCTCTGCGGCAACAGTTGAAAAGTGGGCTAGGGTTTTCGGAGACAATGAGGACGAAATCAGCGCAGAGATAATCGAGATTGCGATTGGCATTCCGATTGTTAATAGACTATTATCCATAAAAGGTGTCGGAGCTATGCTTGCGGCTCGCATCGTAGCAGAGATAGACATACAAGAATGCACAACCGTATCGAAGATGTGGAGATACGCTGGTATTGGACTGTACGACTATTGGGCTGACGCTGATGGGGTGGTGGTGTCGCCGCGTAATGGGTACAGGTGGAACTCAGAAAGACAAAAGGTTTTTTCTGAAGTGAACCCGCTCCCAGACTGGCACTTGGTTAAGGTCAGGGACAGGAAAATGTACGGATGGGTTATTCCATTTAATCCAGAATTAAAATCTGTGATGTACAATGTTGGACAAAGCTTTATAAAGTCGAATTCTCCGTATCGCAAAATATATGACGAGTCGAAAGAGGAATATCTAAGTCGCGGGTGGACACGCGGACATGCCTCTATTGCGGCAATGCGTAAGATGAACAAAATCTTTCTACAACACCTGTGGGCGGTGTGGAGAGAGATGGAGTCCTTGCCAGTAACAAAAACGTATGCCGAGTTGCATGGGCATATCCACATTTATAATCCGCAAGATTTTGGATGGACAGACAATAGAACAAAGAAAAAAATCGCTGGGAGGGTGAGATGAACGACACTTTGACAGAATCGGAAATTGCCGACCTATACGACGATTACATTCAGAAAGAAATATATAACACAAACAAGAGGAAACGTGAGATTCTAGAGTCGGGAAACAATTTCACTGGAGATACAGACGCAATATCCACAAAAAACAAAATGAGCGATATTGAGTTGATAGAGTTTTTGTGGAAAATGCTGTACAACCTTATTGGCGGAACAGAAATGTCTGGCGTCGAGATTAAAACCGTTGTTGATGAATTGACAGATAGAGGTATCCTGAATGGAGAGTTTCCACATTGAGAGTAAAATCAGTAATGGTAGGCGGAAGATTGTTGAAAGACATTGTAACTGAGGGAAATCTGATAGTTGGAACGTGTACGCGCGGTCTTCCGTCAACGGCGGAGTTTGTCGGTTCGTCACATGACCCAGCAAGGAACGTATCTTATTTATTTTATCGAGACGAGTCGTTTCCAGACAACAGTCCGCAAGAGCAAGTTCCAGTGATAAATGTTTCCATGTCGTCTAGCCTAAGATATGAAAACGACAAAGTTGTAATCCATATGGACGCCCGCAGGATTGCAGATTTACTTTTCCGATTCATGGAGGAAAAAGACGTGTATCATTCTGAGTCAACATGGCAGAGTGATAGGGCTATTTTAGCGTACCCGTCGTTGATTGCCGATATGTTCGAGTGTATGGGAATTGAATTCAAGGACGATGATTCCGATATATAATGGTGTTGCCGTAGTGTTTAAGTAACCCATTGTATTACAGCGACAACCCATTACTTAATGGTTGTTTTTTCCCATCTTGACAAAATTCAAAATGTAGTGTAAAATCATAGTATGAAAATTCAAATTCGCAACGGAACGTTTGAAACCAACTCAAGCTCCACGCATTCCGTAACCATTAAGACTGATTGCGCGAAAAAGTATCTCGTAGACGCGGACATCTACCCTGGAGAGTTTGGGTGGGGATACGAAGTCCTGAGAACTCCGTCTGAAAAGTTGTCATACATACTTACCCATATGGCATACAAGGTCGCTCTCGCGAATAATTTTAGATTAAATCCGTCTTCCATTATCAGTCGTATGAAAAATCTAAGGCAGTATAAATGGATAATGGGAATGATAGAAGAAAAGACTGGTCATTCTGTAAATTTTATTCCACTAAAGAATCCCGACGAATTGTTCTCGCTTGGATATATTGACCACCAGTCAATAGGAGTTCTCGACTTTATCCTTGACACAAAAATTAAAAAGGAAGACTTTATACGACAATTGGAAAGCCTTATTTTTGGAACAGGGTCGTATATCGTCATTGACAACGACAACCATGATTAGCTATTACGGAAGTAAGATAAGAGTTGCGTCCGTGTATCCCGCGCCCAAATACGACACCGTGATTGAACCTTTCGCTGGGTCGGCACAGTATTCTCTGTTACACTTCGAGAAGAATGTCGTACTGTATGAAAAGTACGACAGACTTTTCAGGGTATGGAAATATCTTCAAGAAGCTAGTCCGTCAGACATTCTTGCACTCCCTTCGGTTAAGAGGAAGACAATTCAAAGACACGCCTATCTAACGGAAGCCGAAAACGACATCGTATCTTTTTGCGGAAACAGGGGAACTCCTAAACCGCACAAGACCACTGGAAACTATTCCAACGCCGAAACATGGTGGGAGAATAGAAAAAAATGGATAGCAGAAAACCTGTATCGCATACGCCACTGGGATATTATTCTCGGAGATGGCATGGACGCGGAGAATCGTGTCGCTACATGGTTCATTGACCCTCCGTACCAACACGGAGGACGGAGATATGTTCACAATAAAATAGATTACCCTGCGCTGGGAGAGTGGTCAAAGTCTCGTCTCGGACAAGTTATTGTTTGCGAAAACGATAAAGCTGATTGGATGGAGTTTGTACCATTGAAGAGGCAGTACGCTCAGCGAGGATACAAGAACGAAATGATATATTATCAGGAGACGGACATATGAAATACCAGATTAGAAAAAGTGCATTCGAGACAAATTCCAGCTCAACACACACATTGACAATTTGTACGCAGGATGAGTTTGACCAGTTCAAGCAAGGGAAGAAAGTATATGTATATGGTCTTTACGGCGACAAGTTAGAAGAACTGCAAGAACCGCAAGACGACGATTACTCAGAGCAAGAAACATACGAGCAGTTTTTCGCAGACGATATGATGGAAACGTATATGAAACAATACACCACTCCTAATGGTGAAAAGATTGTTGTCTTTGGAAAGTATGGGTACCAATGAGAGTTAATGTTAGGGCATCTGCCTTTGAGACCAACTCCAGCTCAACCCATACACTTGTAATGATGATGTCGGATGATTACACTAGATTCGTTAATGGTGAGATTGTCTACGACAGAATTGACAAGAAATTCGTAGAAAAACCACAAGGGAATCAATGGCGGTATATAACATTTGAAGAGTTTGTGACCGACGATGACGGTACGGAGATTAAATCAATTGACACTCCATACGGAAAGGTTTTTGCGATTAGTGTCGTGCGCGGCGACGGATAGGATTGGGGACGATGAAAAGTCGTCCCCTTATAAACATGAACCAATTAGCAACATATAAAAACGGGAACTACAGGGTCATTCTCTTTGACGACGGAACAAAAATCCGAGTCACAAAGCACGATGCATTTATTCCGAACCACGCGGAAAACATAGACCTAAAGATAACGAACTATTGTGACGCGGGATGCAGGTGGTGTCACGAAATGTCAACCGTAAGAGGAAAACACGCCGACCTGTTAACACTGCCGCGATTCATCGCTGGACAAGAACTGGCGATTGGTGGAGGAAACCCACTTGACCACCCAGACCTCATTGAATTTTTGCGGCGGCAAAAAGAAGACGGTGTGATTTGCAACATTACGGTAAACCAGTTTCATACCGAGCAGCCAAAGTATCTGGACTTGCTTTGTCGCCTTGTGGATGATAAGTTGATATATGGAATTGGGGTCTCTCTACACACAACGGTCAACAAAAAACTGTTGGATGTTTTACTTTTGCCGAACGCGATTTTGCATGTCATTAACCGAGTCCACTCGATTGACACAATTCGTATGCTCTACGGAGAAAACGCAAAGATTCTGATTCTCGGATACAAGGATTGGGGTCGCGGAAAGAGTTTCGACACCCTAGATGGCGGATTGTACGATTCGTTGGGCGAGATTATGCAAAATGTCTCATTGGTATCGTTTGACAATTTGGCAATCGAACAACTTGACCCGAAGAGATTCTTGACAGAAAGTCAGTGGGAAGAAATGTACATGGGAGACGACGGAAAATATACATTCTACATTGATGCCGTGCTTGGCGCATATGCCAAAAACTCTACGTCTCCAAATAGGTATTCATTCATTGGAATGGATGTGATTGAAATGTTTCACCATGTACGTTCAATGTCTTGACAAATTCCTACGGATACAGTATAATTGAATTGACATGAAAAACAACGAATGTAAACACCAACCAAAGTTTCAGTTTGCATGGTTTGCATTTAACTACCTTACTGGGAAGTGCGACATTTTGTGTGTAGGATGTTGTGCTTGCGGAAATGTTCTTGCAGGCGGAGCAAAGTAGAAAAACATAGCCCCACAAATAGCGCAGAGTGACAGCCAATAAATAAGTAACCCATTGGGGCATAGCAAAACACAACGGAGTGTGGAATGTCTAAGATTATTTCAGTTGCAATTCTATTGATACTAGCAAGCACTGTCTTGTTTGCGGTTTCCAGTTTCAAAACATACTCGGACGCGGCAAGTTTAAGCATTCAATATAACAGGTCGGTATGTTCAAAACGAAAAGGGACTGTAGAATATATCGGAGGAGTGGCATTCTGCAAGGTCGGGAAAAAATCCATAGAAATAAGATAAACAAAAACCCCACTAACAGTAGTGGGGTTTCGTGTAAGTTGACCCGTTCGCATCCCCTATCGAGATTAAACGACCTACACTTATTTTTACTCTACGCACAATTACGTAGAGATGATTTGTCTGCCACATACCCGATATTTCTTATGTGGCTATTTTCAGATAATGTACCATACTACATGCAAAGTGGCAGACAGTTTCCTTTATTTATACTCGCATGGAATTAACGAGTAAACAGGTGGGGCATTACTACGCCGAAGTATCCGACTATCCCTTTACCTGTGTTCGGGAGTTATCTAGCGGCTGTTAAGCTTTGCCTCTTACTGTAAGTATACCACAAATCAGTGCAAATGTCAACTACTAATAATCAAGGCAATCCCAAAAATAAGTGCGTAGAATATGATGTTAATTATAAGCAGAAACGGAATCACATCATCAGTTTTGAATTTCACGTTGTTATCCTTTTTTTCGTTGCTTCTTTTCTCCGCGGAAAAAAGGAAGCTGGTCTAAGATGAAATGTTGTGTATCGGCAATGACGAGTCCGACAACAAGTGGAATCGGAACTTGTAGTGGAATCGGCTCTATCCGCAAAGTCCAACATGCACACCAATACAATACATACAAGTACAAAAGACGAATTGCAGTTCCAACCACTGGAAAATGACTTACCCAAGAACGGTGCGATATAAACAATCCATACGGAAACCATATAACCCGATATATATTTTCCGCGAACTCCCCAAGCGCGTTTCCGACCATTTGCTGAGGCGTGACAGAGTGTATTTCTGCTTGGTCTAGGTCTGGAGTCATAATAATTCCCAGAGCTACGCCTGCGCCATACCACATTGCGGTCTGAGGGTCTACAAACAGCAACGACGCTGGAATCGTTAAAACTCCGAGTATGATTGTGAACCTATTGTGAACATATCCGTTTGGCATTACCCTATAATCACCTTTACCTTACCGCCCTTTTGAGGATTACATCTGACCAACTGTGTCGGATTGAATCTTTGGTCATCAATACCGAGAGCGTCTGCTATTCCATCCAATGAAGCTTTTATTGCAGAGTGCATTCCATCAACATCCCTGCGTCTTTTGTCTGGCGGATAAAAATATATCGAAATTGGTATATCATTATCTGGAATTCTGAATATCTGATTTTCCATTAACGATGCAAGCGTTGCTATCCGAGAATCTTCTCTACATTGTTTGGAGAACTTCTGCCTGACTCCCCAGTGTTCCGTTCTCTCTCGGTTACGAAACAACTGGGGAGGCATCCATCCCAAGTTAATAACTAGAGGCACTTGTATTTCCTTCTGTAAATATCGAGGACAAGCGCGCGAACAACATCCTTGTCAACATGCTCCCTCAGCACTTTCCCCACGCCAACGTCAAGCAGTTCGGCATTCAATTCCTCATAGTATTGAAGAACAGAACTCAGCTGCCACTCTCCGCGTTTAATCTCCATGAGTTGTTCTCTATCGCCCGTTCTGTATACAGTCAACTCTCCAGTGTTGCACAACTCAATAGACATCTTCAACATGCGGATTGCCGCTACTGCGCTCTTCGGGTAATAACCGAAACGAGATACGTATTGTACTCGTTTCGCAGAGGATTCCTTAGTAACCCTCTGCATTTGCAGGACTTCGTTCTTTGCAAATCCCATGCAGTGCCGCACTGTATCATACGAAACGAGAGCGTGTCGTTTGTTTATGAATCCATTGAAGTGTGGGTGTGTCTGCATGTGATACGGCATGTTCCATAGAACCGATACCACAGAGGGATTCCCGTTCAACACCAACTCCGCAAATCTGAGTAGAGAATAGAACTTACCCTCAGAGTAGCCATCTTCGTCCTTCCACTCCCAATGCTTGAATGGCATCTGATATTCATCGTGGAATGGTGCGAGAGAGTAATCCATTGGCGGAATGACGACGCCAATAAAGTCATGGTTACTTTCTGGTGTGTTAAGGTTTTGAGACACACTACCATTCTCTGCCAGAAACAGCCAATGTGCGTTAAGGTCGAATCCATTGTTATTGTAGAATTCATGTTTTTTGTGAAAATCCAGCATGTTTGTATGCCTTTCGTTTAGTACACTATCTCTCCAGTGTTCCTAATGACTCGATATGCCCTGTCGTCAAAAAGACACACCATGTGAAAGTCCTTAATGCAGGTTACTGGGAGTACTTTTCCTATATGTTTCAAGCACCATTCCTGAATCACTCTTTCCTGCTCGGCAATGAATTCGTCGGTTGCCTCTAGTCCAGAGGACGCGCCTACTCCGTCTGCCTTTGAAACCCTAGCGGTAAAAATTCTCACGTCTATCCCGTGCGAAAGCAAGAACTTTACATTTTCAATCATCGGTGGGATTGGCTCTCCAATCCCACCGTCCCATTCCCTGTCGTCTCTAGCGAGAGTGCCATCAAGGTCAAACCCATACCATCCCATTATTCACTCTCCTCACAAATCATAGACTTACATATTTGAAACTTATATCCGCAACGTGTCGTGAACCATTGTTCAAATTTATATATCTGAGTACCATGCACACTTTCAGAAAACGAAAATGTTGTTAAGACTGAACGGTGAGTTAGTACCGTGTAGTGCTTGTCGAACTTTAGCGGCGAATTACTGAGAATGGGGTGTTCCTGTATACCATCAGCAACGCTTTGCATGTGTGGCATATCTTCGTTGGAAAGGTAAAGAAACAGCAATAACGTTTTCATATTTAATGTCCCTCTATGTAGTACTTCCACGTGTCGTCGCAATCGTCCGAGACGACCACGTAATTCGTGCGTGGAATGCGCGGCTCCCACAATAGCTTCATCCCAGACTCACCGATAGTTCTGTCGCCCTTTTTGGTTTGACACTTTTTGCAAGCACACGCCGTATTTACCCAAGTGTTTGCTGGAATGCCCTCCTTCTTGCACCTTGACTTTGGGTAAATATGCTCAAGAGTCGCTTCGTCGGACTTTAGTTTTTTCCCGCAGTAAATACAAGTATAGTCGTCCCGTTTCAGTACTTCTTTTGCCCTCCACGTTGCTTTCATACGAGGAACATTGCGGTACTGTTTCATCCGAATTACAGACGGATATTCCATTGTCATAGACGGAGAGCGCAACACTTCGCCATCCCTAGCTGCGACAAGTTCAGCCCGTTGCCGAAACAACAGCAAGATAGCCCTTTCAAGCGTGACTACTCGGCGCGGCGTGAAGTCTGCGTTCAACAGTAATACGTTTTTCATAATATCTCCTTGTGAGAGACGACGGCGGGAGTCGAACCCGATTTTACTCGTTTTGCAGACGAGTCCCATCACCAAATGAGTTCCGTCGTCCTTAGAATTATACAACGATGCAGAGGTTTTGTCAAGAGGCATTCCTTTCTCGGTGAAAAAGAAAGAGTCAACGCGTAGCGTTGATATATATTATATATATTAAGATGCCCCAGGTTTCCCTTGTTGCAATTATTTGAATAATCTGCAAAGAATTTTAATAATCCATGCACATTTTACCAACAATTTCACTGTTTGGTCAATAATTTTTTGTAAAGTTTTCCGTTCGCGCGAAGTTCGCGTTAACGCGTTAATCGCGTTAACGCGAACTTCGCGTTATTGGTTTATTCGTACAAATGAATTATTGTCTATATAGACAGTAAAGACTTGACAAATTATCTTTTTTGTGATATATTTAGAGCATGAGAGTGATTCAGTTGCGGCGTCACCCAAAAGAGGTAGGGATTATTTCGGAAACGTATTTAGGAAAATACCTTGTAAAATGGGCGAATAAAATGTACGGTGAGTCTTTTCTATATCCAGACGACGAGTATGTTGATATTGCAGAAACTGGAGAAGATTATATAGTATTTTTCCAACATAATCCACAGTCCAAAATGCGCCAAATTCAATTGCTCGGCGGTTCATTTGTAAGTAAAACTCAAAGAGGGACGAAAATATCTTGCGACAATCCTATTCGTATTATCGAGGAGTTGTATGGTTCAATCTAAATATAAAAAGAAGATGAGTAGTCTTGGTATAGATATTTCAAGAGAGGAAGTTGCCAGAGAAGAATATGTCAGGGTTTTTACAAGTGCGCCCATCGTCTCTGAGATGGCTACTGTTTCAAACCGCTCTGAATACGCAGAGCATAATGGTGACTCTTTATTCGGGATTGTGTCTGATGGCAAATCATTTAGCGTTGTTAGGGTAAAAAACGGGAATTGTGTTTTTATTGGAACGTTCCAAAGTCCAGAAGAGCTGGCTGCTTGGATAGAAAAATTTATAGGGACTTAGATTATGATTCAAAAAAGAAAGCGTGGCAGACCACGCAAGACCCAAAGGGTGATTACTTGGGCAGATATGAGTATCGAGCAGAAAGCATTTATTATTTGGAGTCTGCAAGACCTAGTAATAGATGGATACGTAAATATATTCACTAATATCCAAGTATCAGATGGGATTGTTTCGGCAGATGGGTACTTAAACAGAAACACGACTGAGCCAACAAAGCTGCGCTATGATTTATCTGCCTAAATCGCTCATGGCTTCTCTAAGAATCGCTCTCGGAAAGGGAAGTACGGACTTTGAATTTCATACTTATAGCGACAGTACAATGAAAACGGTTATGTCTACGTTTAAGTTGTATAAATCTGGAAACCTTGTCAGGTTGTCTTTAGGTCAATTTGCGGTTGACCTGGTTAGACCATCAGAGGGCGAAATTGTTTTTTATTCTGGATTTCTATACGGAGAAGAATGCAAAAAATGAATGTTTCCCTGCCTGAACGAATGAGCATATACGAAGGAATTGGATACTCCGCTTCTCCGTATACTGCAACTGTTGTTCGTTTGGATGGTAGGAATTTCAGCAGATTCACGAGAAATATGGACAAGCCATTTGACAAAAGAATGCAGTCCATGATGCTGGATATTACTCTCGCTTTATGTGTAGAATCGAGAGCTGACATTGCATATACTCAGAGTGATGAGATTTCTCTTGCGTGGTTCTCGGATTCAACAGTACAGTACTTTGGGGGTAGGGCGTCAAAGATTATTACCTCATTGGCATCTCTGGCTACAGCTATATTTAGCCGAGATGAAAAAAAGATTTTGGAAAACAAAGTTCCAAAAAACCAATATCCATGTTTTGATGGTAGGATATTCTCTCTGCCAAACGAGAACGAAGTGCGTAATTATATGGTGTGGCGAGAATTGGACGCAATACGCAATTCTGTTTCAATGCTCGGAAGGTCTGTGTTTACCCAAAGAGAAATGCAAGGGAAATGTTCGAGCGCAGTAGTTGATGCGCTTTTGGAAAGGGGCATACATTGGGACGAATGTTCAGCGCATTCTAAGCGCGGAATTTACTTTAAGCCAGTTACAAGAGAAATATCTGGTAGCGATGGCGGAATAGTTGTGAGACGGTCTTATGTGCAATGTCAAAAGGCTCTCTATTCCGACAGACTATCTCTCGGAGAGATTGAATGAACGCAGTGTTTGATTTTCACGTAAAAAGCAATATGGACGAAGAGGCTATGTCTCGATTGATGTTACAGATTATTGTCTTGATTGAAGAGGGTGGAAATTCGACAGTTACGGATGCAAGTTGGACAGAAGATACCCAAGAGGTAAAAAAGAATGCCAAAGCAAAACCCAAAGACGTTCAAAGAATTAAGAGAAATAGCGGAACAAGCAGAAAGTAATGGGATTGCGAGTTTTGTACAGCACGACGCAGAAAGCTTCACTGTGTCAAATGCTAAGGGGGGCGTTTATGTGTCCACAAAGGGACATAAGTCACTAGACAATTCATTTGCGAAGCGCGTTGTGAAGATGATGAAACGGATGGGTATTTTATCTGTTGTCATTATGCTAGTTGCCGCATTAATTTACTACCATCCGTTTATTTGATGGCAGTAAATTCTTTGGGAATGAAACTGACAGGCGAGCAGTCACCGACTGGAAATCGGTTGGAGCGGATTGATAATCTGCTTGGGTTTCGAGTACCCCGTTCCCAGTGGAGGTAAAAAATATGGAAAATTTATTTGAGTTATTAGAAAAAATAGAACATGTAAAACATCCAGAGGCAACCATGATTCTTTTCGGAATATATGGCGTTCTCAGGTATGTGGAGAAACCAGACATCCAAACCATGCAGAAAATTTCCGAGATGGTCGGTCTTCCGCCAGAGCAACTAGCTTCCATCATAAATGATTTTGAGAATCTATTGTGAATCGTATTTTGTCAACTTGACAATAGTTGTCTTTTATGGTAAAATAACAAGGGATGGAGATAATGAACAATACAACTTTTAATTTATTTAATGCGGTGATTGGGACTCCAGATACAACTGATAAATCAGACATTATCCGAGCAATCGAGTCTCTTTCCGACAATGATTTCAGGGTTTTTGGTTATCGTGTAGGACTTGACATTGGGTCTCGTCCGATGTCGTTGTCTCAGGTAAGCGTGGCTACTGGTCTTTCTCGTCAGCGATGTGACCAAATAGAGAACCATGCGATTGGTCGTCTTAGAAAACACTTTGCAGAAAGTGGTGTTCACTTGGCGGAATGTATGGATATTCGGGTTACGAAAAAACTCATTCAGGTTGTGAATAAACAAAATGGCGAACGAATTATCATTGAGTAGTGACGCGCAAAAAATTGTGGACGCGCTTGAGATATCTGGTGGGTATTTGGTTGTGCGTGGCGATGCCGACACAGACATTAAAGCCCTACATAAAGAGCTGGCGCAAGCTGGATTCAATGTTGTAAATATCAAGGGAGCTCTCCATGTTCGGGAACGTAACAAAAGTTGAGTCCGACACAGCCACGAATCTTGTGGCTGTTATTTTTCAGAAATGTTTATGGAGAACCGCGAGGCGTATTGGAAAAATCTCTGAATCTCGGATTATCCCATTTGTTTCTGGGGAAGCAAGGTTTTCGTTCTTTGAGGGTTCTGTTAAAATCCCATTGATGGATATTTCTGCGTATTCAGAGGCAGATTATTTGGTCGTTTATGACCGATTAGAATCTGGAATTGAATTCATTGGTTACTACTACCGCACAGAGGTTTTCAATAGAGGGAAACCAAAGGATGCAATCAAGGGTATTCCGACAAGTAGCGTAGAGAAAGGGGCGATTGTAACGACGGTATCACCGAGGACGAATTGGGAATCGTTCGGAGAGACTAACGTTGTTGTGCAAACGCCATTGTCATTATAATGTCAACACTAATAGTTCCAGTTGTCGAAGTCTCGGAAATAATGGTTCATCCCAGCGCGGACAGATTGGAAATTATAAACATTCTTGGATGGCAGGTTGTTGTCAAAAAGGGAACTTTGAATGTCGGAGATAAGGTTGTGTATTTTCCGCCAGATACGGTTTTGCCGCAAAGCGTTTCTGATGAGATGGGAGTTACGCCATACCTGAGCAAACAACGCGTCCGTGCTGTAGCATTGCGCGGAGAGCCTTCGTTTGGATTTGTACAAATTGCTCCTTCAGGTTCTCAGGTTGGAGACAATCTGGCAGACCTTTACGGATGCACCAAGTATATATCTCCGTTACGCCTAAGTGGTGGGGATACCGAAACTGACGACGCGCGATTCCTGAAATACACTGACATTGAGAATCTAAGAAATTTCCCGCAAGTTATTTCAGAGGGCGAGAGCGTTTGTGTTACCGAGAAAATTCACGGAACAAATGCTCGCGTGGCATACATAGACGGCGAGAGGATGGCTGGCAGCCACAATCTCAGACGCAAAGAAGGCAACAATGTCTACTGGATGCCATTTGAACTAGACTGGGTACAGAGTCTTTTGGGTTCTCTCTCGGAATCCCACAAACACGTTATTTTGTTTGGAGAGATTTACGGCGCGAAGGTACAAAAGGGATTTTCCTACGACGTTAGAGATGGTGTCGGATTCAGGATATTCGACATTATGGTTGATGGGAATTACCTTGATTTTACGGAGATGATTGTTCTGGCGCACAGACATGACGCTCAGCTTGTTCCAGTTTTGCGAGTAATGCCGTTTTCCATTGAAGAGGTCAAGAGTCTGGCAAATGGAAAAAGCACAATAGGAGACAATATCCGAGAGGGTGTTGTTATCCGACCCGTTCAAGAGCGTAGAGACCCAAAGATTGGTAGGGTAATTCTAAAGTACATTTCAGACTCGTACCTACTGAAAGACAAGACGGTTGACGAGAACGAGGACGAATAACTGTCGGCGCAGTAATTCGTTTGTGGTATAATTTTTACCGAAAGGTGGTAAATTATGCTATTAGACGAATTACTGCGCCAAGCTTTTGTAGAACAATTCTGCGCGGAACACGCAAATTCAAGAGCTTATCTTCAAATGTCGTATGCGATGGAGATGGCTCCGTGGGACGGGTTTGCCAAGTTTCTGAAAAAATCTTCCGAAGAAGAAACTGAACACGCATGTGGGTTTGCTAACTTTTTGATTGCTAGAAATCAGATTCCAGAATTGAATGCTCTGGATACGGCTGTCGGATACATCGTAAAAGAACCGTTGGCTGCATTTCAAAACGCTCTCAATCTAGAAAAAGCAAACACACAACGTATAGTGTCTTTGACAAAGCTGTGTTGGGACGTTGGCGACATTGACGCATTCAACTTTATGAAGCCGTACTTAGAAGAACAACGCACGTCCGAGAAAGAGCTGCTGGACATTGTGAACCTACTAAGTCGCGCTGGTGGAAACACCGCCGCATTGCTTGAGATTCAAGAGATGTTGTCTGGTTGACAAATCCATGATTTTGTGATACAATGATGACGTTGAGTACATACTTGGTCAAGTAATTAATCTACGTCCAGTGAAAGACCAGAGCGAAAGTCTCGTCTATGTAACGAGGTACTAAGTCGTAGGACGTGGTACGCCATCGCCTCATGCGGCTAAAATTGCGAGGCATTTTGTCCTAGTAGCTCAATTGGATAGAGTTTTTCCCTGCGGAGGAAAAGGTTAGCGGTTCAAGTCCGCTCTGGGACGTATGTATAAAACAAAAATATATGTGCTATGGACACTGGCAGTTATACTGTCGCTCTTTTTGATTGTTTTTGTCGTCAGAATGTTTGCTGTCGAGTCTACCTGTAAGGAACTTGGGTATTCATTGTGGAAAGTTGGACTTGACGGAAAAGAATACTGCATTAGCAGGTCTGAAACAGTAATGCCGCTTGGCGACTTGTATAAAAAGTAATGCTAAAAAACATTCTTTTTTTATTGGAATCATTAACCGCAACGGCATTGATTCTTATTTCCGCATATCTTTCATTGCGGTTAATGTGACAGGGCGTGGCGCAGTTCGGTAGCGTGCTTGTTCGGGATACAAGAGGTCGCTGGTTCAAATCCAGTCGCCCTGACTATTTGTGGCATACTGTATATAAAGTACATATTATGAATCTTGGAGATTCAATGTATATTAAGTCGGTGATTTTGAATGCAAGGCGGTTAGTGTTTAACGAAAAGGTATACGCAGCTTCTCTGTTATTGATTGTAACTGTAGTGCCGCTGGCGATGTACTTTGTTAGCGAAAAGTTCTTTTGGGGATTTTTCGCTGGTTTTTTCGCGGTAATTTTATTTGCAATTGCATCTGCTCTGATATGGCACGGAATTCCATTATTACTGAAGGTGTTATTTGGCAAGGATTAAAAAAGACATTGTTGATGTTGATGTGGCAGTGGTCACAAAGACAAAAAACTTGGACTGATGGATAGGGACATGCAGAAGGATGGTCTTGTTTTTCCGTGGGGAAAGACGATAAAGATTCGTATAGATACAGAAAGTGACGAGTCGGTTAACACAGCTTTCAGGATGTGGCAAGAAGAAAATCTTGAGCAGGGGAATAGGGTAGCTCGAAAAAAGTCAAAAGAGATGTTTGTGGATAGGCTGGCAGAGTTGTGTGAACAAATAAAAACAGCGTCTAAAGCAGAAAAAGAAGATTTGCAGGTTAGAATTCTGGCACTGAAATCTCTATCTCGTATACCTTGACAAGGGAATAGTTTTGTGGTATAATGTTTTTGTAATCGGGGTGTGACTCAATTCGGCAGAGTACTTGTTTTGGATACAAGAAGTTGAAGGTTCAAATCCTTCCATCCCGACTGAATTATCATGGTGAATACTATTACAGCCGCAGCTCGTTCCAGAATGCGTATCTCTGACAAGCAGTATCTTTGGGCGATGATACGTACCCTTACAGACATAAAATACCGAGCGAGCATGATAATTCAACATGGTGATAGGAGGCAGAAGGCGAGCCGCATAGCTGTGAACTATGAGATAGCGGGTTCGATACCCGTCTTTCACCCCTTATCTCGCCTTTAGTGGCGAGATTTTTTATGTCCCAATCTTCTCTTTTTAACCCAGATGTCGAGTATTTATTGTCAAAAATTCGAGACAGGACATTAAAGGGCAATAAGTTTTTCTACAAGCCGTTACCTCCCCATGAGAGCTGGGTCATAAGGAGATACTACGCAGACCACGTTCCAAAACTCGATTTACAATCCCCATTTTATATAGGAAAAACAAAGATAGCGGAAATAGGCAGTCGCGTAGTCGTTGGTGACTATGGAGCATATCTTGAGCTTTGCTCGGTGATAGAGGACTCGCTTTTTCCAAAGTTCGCGCGCGACCTTAGACCAAATATGAAGTATCGCTGGATGTGTGCGCGCGGTTATCCGCAGTCGAAGATATATTATCAGTTGCGGACGGTTGACTATGCAGACTACGTAGTGGGTCGTTGGTATGTCAATCCAGAGGATGTGAATCAGGATGGGGTTGAAACGTTGCCAGGAGTGTAAGCAGGAAAAGCCGCGCGAAAAATTTAACAAATGGCGCGGTAAGCCGACTGGAAAATGCAAGTCGTGTCAAAATAAGATAATTGGTCGAAACCGACGAATCAAAAAACAACTATGGTGGAAGGTGATGATTTCGTATATGGACGGAGCGTGTTGCCGTTGCCTGAGCAAGGATAACGGAATTACCCCAGACCACATTATTGCAACGACACGCGGCGGCGATGACTCGCCATGCAACATTCAGCCGTTGTGCCAGAAATGCAATACGACAAAGGGTGTTGAGCAAACCGATTACCGTCCATTAGAGTTGGTTAGAATCATGGAGTTATTCAGTGAACAGTGACATTTTGGTTATTAGTGGAGGGCAGTCGGGGGCAGATTTAGGTGGAAACCTATTTGCTCTCAATATGGGAATTTCGACAGCTATAAATACGTGTCGTGATTTTAGTCCAATTTTTAAGAGTGCTACGTTCGACAAAGTAAAAGTCAATGTTGTTACGGAAAGGTCTGGTGTTGCAGGATTGGTGGAGCGTAGAATGTGGAATGTTATTAATTCCGACCTGACGCTTATTGTTTCAGATAAGATTGTTCTTGATACAAGAGGCTCAATTGCGACAATGAACGACTGCTTGCGTTTCGGTAAAACATTCTGTGTTTGTCCGATGAATGATGAATGGGCATTGTTTGAGATTGTTTCTTTTTTGCATAAGTTGGAAAGACCTAGAGTGGTCAATGTAGCTGGAAGTCGCGCGCTCAGAGAATCTGAGGTAGCAATGTTTATGGAGGATTTATGGATATGGGATTGAAAGACCAAACAGAGTCGAAAGGATTCTATTTGGCGTGGAACAGATTCGCGTCGGGTGTTTATGAAACCGCCGTAGAAAAGGGTTGGCACGATACGGATGTTCCAGAGGGAGACCCAAATTATCCGTTCCACATGGTCTCAAAACTTGGACTAATTGCAGTGGAGACCGCAGAGGCAGTACAGGCGTTTCGCTCTGGTAATCCTATGGATGAAAAGATTGGATTGCCTTCGTTGGCGGTAGAATTGGCAGATACGGTTATTCGTATCATGGACTTGGATTATGAAATGAAAATCGGCGTAGCGAATGCTATTGTAGAAAAAGCCAGATATAACAAGACTCGTCCATATAAACACGGGAAGATTGTTTGATATGATAAATACAGTCAAACTTGTGTCGCACTTTGGTAGTGATAGAGATATTGCGCTTGCTGCGTGGACATCTACTGTGTCAGAAATGACTCCAGAGCGAGAGGCTCGCGTCCATTCCTTTGTAGTTTCTTTGGCAAAAGAAAAGCATACTGTTCCATTTGAACATACATATCTGCGCTTTATGCTGCACACAGATATTGCCACACACATTCATTTTCTAAAACACAGGATAGGTGTTAGTGTGAGCAGTCAGTCATTTCGATGGAAAGAGCAGGATGTATACGGATACACGCCTTCAGATTGGGACGATGAATCTATTGCGAAACTTTTGGATTTTCAGACGTTGTGTTTCAATATGTATCACAATATGATTTCTACTCTGACAGCAAAGGGAATGCCTAGAAAGAGAGCAAAAGAAACAGCGCGATACTTCTTGCCGTATTCCACAATGATACATTACGAAGTGTCTATGAATTTCCACTCATTTGCTCACTTTGCGAATTTACGAGCTGATGAACACGCCCAACTAGAGGTCAGGGAATTGTGCTTGGACATGTTGCATCAGGTAAAGGATACGAACGTATTCAATGCGGCATTAGAGGGATGGGGATTGAATAGATTTATAGAATTGAAATCAGGTGTATAATCTATTTATCTCGGCAGACGCAAGTTGTCTGTCGGGAAATTTTTTTCCATCTGAGGCATATATGAATATCCCACAGTCCGTTGCAGACGCATTCGATATGTCGGACACCTACTTTCCGACAGATATACAAAAATTTCAGTTCTACGATAAATACTCTCGATTCAATTATGAACTGGGAAGACGCGAAACATGGGTTGAAACAGTTGAGCGCTCGGTTTCTTTTCTAAGAGAATTATCAAACAACTTGCTTCCAGAATCAGATTACAATACAATACGAGACTATATCCTTAATATGAAGGCTATGCCTTCGATGCGCCTTTTGGCGATGGCGGGCGACGCGGCGCGTAGACAGAACCTATCGCTGTACAATTGTAGTTACTTGCCGATAGATTCGATTGACGCATTTCCAGAGGCACTCATTATTTCCATGTCTGGATGTGGAGTTGGTTTTTCTGTAGAGAGCAAGTATGTCTCTAATTTGCCAAAAGTTAAACTGCGTACTGGGGAATGGTCAACATATGTTATAGAGGACACCACAGAGGGATGGGCAGATGCGGTTCGGTTTGGAATAAATGCCTGGTTTAATGGAGACGATGTTGTTTTCTACTATGACATGATTCGTCCTGCTGGAAGTCCACTGCGAGTTAAAGGTGGTCAAGCTTCAGGCCCAGAACCACTGCGGAATATGTTGGAATTTGCAAGAAAGCGTATCATATCTCGGCAAGGTGGATTTCTGCGCCCACTTGACGCACACGATATTATGTGCATGGTCGGTAATGCGGCGGTTATGGGAGGTACGCGTCGAACTGCAATGATTTCCTTATTTGACTATAATGACATAGAGATGCGAAACTGCAAAAGCGGAGACTTTGAGGTAGAAAATAATCAACGGTGGAACGCGAACAATTCCGCCGTAATACCAAAAGACATTTCGCAAACTGAATTTGTTGAATTCTTCTCTGATGTTGTTAGGTCTGGACGCGGAGAACCAGGTATATTTAGTCGGGATGTCGCTATTAGAATGAAACCATCGAGACGTAAGGTCGCTGATTTTGGCACGAACCCGTGCGGGGAAATAAACCTTCGCCCACATGGTCTTTGCAACTTGTCTATTGCGGTTGCGCGCGCAGACGACACTATTGTTTCGCTTGCAGATAAAGTTCGCGTAGCGACTATTATCGGAACGATTCAATCTATGGCAACGTATTTTCCAGGTCTGCGTAAAGAGTGGGTTGACAATGCAATAGAAGAACGATTACTGGGAGTGGACATTACTGGACAGATGGATTCCGAGGTTTCCAGAGACCCAGAGGTTCAGGCGTATTTGAAGAAGGTTGCCCTGGAAACAAACAAGAAATATGCCGAGCTATTGGGTATTAACCAATCCGTTGCTGTGACCTGCGTGAAGCCGTCTGGAAACTCGGCGCAATTACTTAATTGTTCTTCTGGGATTCACCCAAGATGGTCTCGCTATTACATTAGAAATATAAGGGTTGGAGCGCACTCCTCTATATTTAAGGTATTGCGGGACTGTGGTGTGCCGATGAGTCCAGAAAATGGTCAAACTGTCGAGAATGCAGTTACGTGGGTTGTCCATTTTCCAGTCGCGTCACCAGATGGGGCATTTCTGAGAAAAAACTTTTCCGCGATTGAGCAATGCGATTACTGGATGAGCGTAAAGCAAAATTGGACAGAGCATAATCCGAGTGTAACTATCTCATACCGAGATAGTGAAGTGATTGACTTGATGAAATGGGTGTGGGAACACCTAGCGTATGTCAACGGAATATCGTTCTTGCCGTTCTCTGACGCGAAGTATGAGCAAATGCCGTATCAAGAAATATCAGAAGAAGAATACTACGAACTGAGAGAATTATTTCCGCCAATCAGTTTTAGTCTTTTATATAATTACGAGTCTGAGGATTTGACCACTGCCGCACAAGAGGTTGCGTGCGTCAGTGGTGTTTGTGAGATTGAATATGTCCCAGTTCCTTTATAACAGAATATATTTAGGTGATAGTCTGTCTGGCATGTCTAACGTGCCAGACAGTTCTGTTGACCTTGTAATGACATCCCCTCCCTATTTTCTAAAAAGGGGAACGATTGGGGTTGGGATGATAAAAGAAATGGACGCTTATCTGAATTCCTTGTGGGAATTTATGAGGGTCGTCATTCCTAAAGTTAAACCTACTGGCAGTATTGTTGTTAATCTTGGGGATAAACACAGGGAAGGAATGTTGCTTGTGCCTCATCGGTTTGCAATTGGCGTCGTAGATAACTTGGGAATTAGGATGGTAAACGAAGTGGTATGGGCAAAGAAAAACAACTCGCCTCAGCCAAATAAGCGTAGGATGGTTTCTTCATTTGAGCCTATCTACCACTTTGCATTGACTAAAGACTACAAGTATCATTATGAGCGTTTTACGTCTCCTAGCAAAGAGCCTCCGAAATTCGGAAAGGGCAAAGGACTGCGTTATTATAAAATCATAGAACGCAGTTCTTTGACTTTAATCCAAAAGGATAATGCACTGAAGGCACTAGAGGATGTAATGGATAAACTTCATCGCGGCGAGATAACAGATTTCCGTATGAAGATTCTTGGAGAACACACATTGCCGTTTGGGGGGTTCGATGGAGGAAGAGTCAAAGAGATTCAAAAGAACGGATTTGTTATTGTTGAATTCAAAGGGGGGACTATGTTGCGAGACGTATTGTCTGTGGCAACTGGTGATAATAGAAATATACCGCATCACTCCATTTACCCTCTTGGGATTCCAGACTTTTTCATCGAACTTTTGACTGACGAGGACGACATTGTATTAGACCCGTTTGCTGGGTCTGGAACAACTTTGCTTTCTGCGAAAAGAAAAAAGCGTAACTATGTTGGGTTTGAAATTAACCCAGAATTTGCTTGCTTGGCAGCTGACAGAATTGGTATGGACTTGGACAAAATAATAGAAATATAGGTCTCTTGACAAAGATTGTGTTCTATGGTATACTCAAGTCATGGATGAAACAAACCAACCGCGTTACGGTGTACGCAATGCTCTGGAACTCTTACTCTTAGTGGGTTTACTAAGGACAATCCAACCATAACTTGCGTAAGTTGTGGCACTGAACTAACAAACCCGTTTTATGTGAAAGAGGAAGTCGGTTCAGGGATAAACATATCTGGCGGATATGTTAGAATTAACGGAGACCTTATTGGTGGAAATGTTATCTTTGTTGCTCATCCAATAAGCACTGTCGCGAAAATGGATTAGACAAAATGAATAACGCAAAAGTATTCTTGTTGGGGCGTTGTTTTGGGCGTCTGGGTTATTGACCCAATTTGTTATTGCAATGATTGTTGTATTCCTGTGTATCGTTATGGCATTTGCCGTTATGACACTAATGGAAAGATTTTCTCACAGGATAAGAAAATGAAGATACTTGTTGCAGTTTTTCTGTTTGTGATGTCTGTTCTGATGATTCTTGTTGTGGATTGTGTGTCAATCATCGCTGGGACTATGATGGCGTCTGTCATTGTCTGCATGACCGCGACATTTATCTTGGGTTCAATTGAATTTCAGGACTCGTTTTTAATCGTAGCTATTTGTTTTATCGGAAGTTATTCCGCAATTTTATTTCAGGAGAGAGACGTAATCGCAAAGTCGGTTTCGGACTCGCTGAAAGCGTGGGATGGTCATTAGGGGAGTTGCCAGAGAGGTTAATTGGCTTCGTCTCGAAAACGAGTGGCTGTAAAAGGCACATGGGTTCAAATCCCATACTCCCCTCTTTTGGGCGCGAACGTGTGCCGTTTGACTCGGCGTTTCGGTTGAAACCGAGCGAATTTTGATTATACCGTTGCAACGGTGAGTGGGTTTGAATCCCACTGCGTCCACTTATGAAAAAAACTATAACGCTTGAATTGTTTTATCCACCATTGGATATGCCGTTGTGCTATGAGAATGCTGGAAACAAGTATAGCAATGCCTTGTTGATTTGCACAAAAGACAGCTCATATTTCGTTGGGTTTTATTCGGAATTTGACGAAGTATGGTTTTCGTATACAGATATGGGATATGAAACAGAGGAAGTTCTGTTCTGGACTTATCTGGAAATACTTGACAAAAAGAAATAAGTGTGGTATATTGATTTCGTAGCGAGCATTCATTCGGGGGATTATTGTGGTGCAGATTAAATCTGGAATTGACTCTCTGATTAGTTTTTTGTCCGAATCAACGGACTCGTTAATCGGTTTGATTGGCGATATGTTTTCTGCACTTTTCAGGTTGATTGGTTCTTTGTTGGTTGTGTTGTTTTATGTGTTCCTGTATCTGGTTAAGCTTGCTATTTCAGTCTTGATAGTCGGCGGAGTGGTTTCTCTTATTATATGGACTTTCGAGATGCTTTTGGGGTGGAACTCTGACTTTTTGGAAATCTACCGAACCGTTTTTGTTGTTTTTGTTGTGATTGACCTTTTGATTGATGTAGTAAGGTTGGTGAAGTAATTCTGGTCGTCTGGCTGTCTGGTCGAAGGCGGCTGTCTGATAAGCAGTTTTAGGCAGGTTCGATTCCTGCGGCGACCACTCAAGGATAACAAGACATGAAAAATGTTTTACGATTTTTGTTTTTCTATATTGCGGCATCGGTACTTGTCGCACTTAAGTCAAAGTTCGGGATTGCCGCAGTTTTTATTCTATTCTCGGTTCTTTACAAGTACGGTAGTCTGTTCCCCGAACTAAGTAATTTATATGCAGTTTTGGCTTGTTTTGGATTGTCTTTGCTTTGTAATCAAGTATTCAATGCAATACATATATCCAGTAGTGTCATAACGTATATGAATGGAGATGAAAAAGATGGCAGTCACACTGCGTAAGCGAAGACCTAAAATTCGTCGCAAGAAAGTTTGGGGATTTCGGGTTAAGCGATTCAAGTTGTTCAAGTAATGTAAGTATGCCCTTGTAGCTCAATGGATAGAGCAGCAGTCTTCGGAACTGCGTTTGTGGGAGTTCGATTCTCTTCAGGGGTACTGCGGAGTAGAGCAGTGGCAGCTCGCGACGCTCATAACGTCGAGGTCAGGGTTTCGATTACCCTCTCCGCTATATGATGGAAAAACTTAAGTTTCCGTGGAATTGGCAACCAAACCATAGCGAGTATCCACATACCACTATCGGCGGTAAAAATAAACACGTATCAACAGAAAATAAAAGGTTGAAAAAGAAAAAGAAACATAAGCCAAAGATTAAAAATAAACGCGGACGTGGCGAAATTGGTAGACGTGCAACGGTGAGAACGTTGTGTCGAAAGACATTGCAGGTTCAAATCCTGTCGTCCGCACTACTGTCTGAATAGACAGTAAACTGTAGGACTGTGGCGAAAAAGAAGATGCAACGATTCCCTTATCAGGTATAGCGGCTCTGCAACGAGTATCGTGGTTGATAACCTTGATGGTTAAAATCCAGTCAGTCCTGCAACAACGCGGACGTGGCGAAATTGGCAGACGCGCAACATTCAGAGTGTTGTGTCACAAGACATTGCAGGTTCAAATCCTGTCGTCCGCACTGTTTCAGGTTATTCTCCGATGGTGGAATTTTAGATGCGCTATTTGTTTCTTTGTTGCAGTTTTTACACTTATTCATATTTATCCTTATGGGGTAGTACTGGGGGTAGTACTGGCACTGTCTTCTAAACAGTTAGTGCATAATTGGATTTATGGGAGTTCGAGCCTCCCCTACCCTACTCACGAATCGAAACGCCGTGATTCCTTTTAAGGAAACATAGTGTTTCGAGAATTTGTTACTGTATGATTAGTTTGCCAAATGGTTCGTTTACGCATCCTGGCGATAGCGGAGAACATTCAACTGGACTGCCTAGAATCTCTATCGCTCCGAGAGAGGGAGAGGTTCTTTCGATACTAGCTATTGATAAAGATGTTCTTGAGATAGGAACTGGTCTTGGCATTTCCACAAGGTACATGGAAATGAAAGCAAAGTCCATTACAACGGTTGACACAGATATTTGGGTTCACAAAAATATCAATCTGCCAACAAGAGTTATCCGTCTGTCCGATGTCGGTCTGATTGCTCCGAGTGTAAAGTTCGACCTTATTTTTATAGACGGAGACCACAGAACCCCATCCGTAAAAAGAGATATAGAGTTTTCAATGTCTCACTTAAAACAAGGCGGAATGATGGTTTTGCATGACGCGCACGACGGAAAAGTATCTCAGGCAGTAAAAGAGCTAGACCTAAGTATGTATGTAGTTAACACAACATACGGACTTGGTATATTGTCGGTGTAGTGTAACGGAAAGCACAACAGACCCTCAATCTGTTAACGCGGGTTCGATTCCCGTCACTGACACTTATGAAAAAATTAATTGTCACACTTATTGTAATGCTCGCCTTTGTCGCCACAATATATTTTAGCGTCTACCCGCTTAAAGAGGCAGAGGCAAAGCTAATACCAACCACTCGAATCTATCGCCTGGTTGTTGAAAATCCTATTGGGGCTGAGTCATATTCGTGGTTTGAAGATAATGGCAATAGGTGTTACGTTGTCTCGGTATTTATGAAAGTGGAGAGCATTTCGTGTGTCAGACAGTAGAGTATTAGATTATCTTTATTACATTATCCACTCTAAGTCTGAGCTGTCTCACGTAAGACGCTCACACATAATACCGCATATCACGGCGAATCAATACAGATTCCATCATGGTGCGGTATTGTTGTTTAGTGTGTATAAACGCTCGGTATCTATCAATGGATACAGGATACCAAAAGGCTCGTATTACATAAACTACATGGCAAGCTGTAGAATCGGGCGAGGCTCGGAACTTTTAGGAATGTTCTTGTCTGAGGTAGATAATCCTGTTTACCTCACGGTTCGTATGGGGAACAAAAAAGCAATAGAGGTATACGAAAAATACGGATTTCGTCCTGTGGCGATGGGCAATGGAGACAGGATGATTTATAGACTTGACAAATCCTGAGTGTTGTTGTATAATGTTTTTGACGGCAGAGAACCGCCTATAGCGACCAGAGTAGTCTGAGATACGAAATGGTCGCATTACTCCGATGTGGTAGATGTGGTAATACGCATGTCTGAAGAACATGTCATACAGGTTCGACCCCTGTCGTCGGAATATGTCAATAGAACGCAATACAGATGTTGAATCTAGGGAAGAAGCTCTCAATCAAATCAAGCAACAAGGTTGGTTCGGGTGGTTGTTGATAAAGCATCCCTTTGCGGTGCTGCTTTTTATTCTATTGGCATCGCTAATTTGCGGTGCAATAATGATTGCGAGGCAATAATGGAAATTCTCAACTGGCTGTCTGAAAACTGGGCTATTGCTCTGGTGTTGATTTTTGCTATTTCTTGGGGCATTCAAGGAATCATTGAATCGTTAAGGGGTAAAAATTAGAATCTGCCCTGTTCGTATAGTGGCATTATGATTGACTTGTAATCATTAGACCTGAGTTCGATTCTCAGACAGGGCTTGTGTAAAAATAATCTTAGTGATTCGAGAAAGTAAGGCGATGAAGTTTAAGGGTAGTCCAATTCGATTGCAAGGTGATGGATACTACAACTTTGATGGTAACGAGTGGTATAAAGCTGCTGTGCCGACAAAAGATTCTACGTATGTATCTAATGGAGATATTTCGCCCTTATAGTTTAATGGCAGAACGATGCTTTCGTAAAGCGTTAATATCAGTTCAAGTCTGATTGGGGGCTTGCATCTATAACTCTTGACAGGCAAGACATCGTACAATACTGGATAGTTATTTTATCGCAAAATTCGGTGCTACGCTTGTCGGCATAGAGGTAAAAGAACGGAGAGTAAAGTTGGCTTTGTGTTTCCGTTCCTGCCTTTAAGGATAGATAATTTCTACGATGAGTACGAGTATATCGCAAATCGTGATAAATCACGTTAAACTTGTCCGTCAAGGACAAGTATCAGGCACTTTAGCGGCTTTGGAGATGCTTGAGTTGGAGAAGAAACCAGAAAACAACGCGGCTGGAAATATATACTTAGCTGCATTATGGCTGTTGGCAGAGTTAGAGAAAAAATTAGAAGATAGGGATATGGTTTAATGGGAAAACACTTGTTTCTGACACAAGAGTTCTTGGTTCAAGTCCACGTGTCCCTGTATGTGCTATAAATGCGTTCTTAAACTAAAGAACATGGGCGGTAAACCGAAAGTCAATGTCGGTCTACTGAATCACCTTACAATTGAATTTGAACGCGGTCATGGTGTTCCGTTATTCAACGACAAGCGTTCAAATCTGTATATCGAAGCGAAAATGTACACCAACATGAAAAGAAAAACTCGAAAGATATACAATAGGAAGAAACTTGACAAATCTGACAATTTGTGATAGTATAAGAGTGTGAGGTCATTGAGGATAAGTACTATTATGGTTAATGCCGTTGCTGTCCATTTGGTGAGGTCAGCTCTCTGTAAAAGAGTCTCTTCGGATGTGGTGGTTCAAATCCGCCCAACGGCACTATGCGCTAACTATAGTACAAGGCGCAGATGGCTTATCACCAACATAACGATACGTCTGAGTGGTAGACGTAAAAACTACTCTTATCTCCGTTTCCGTGAGAATTGTTAGAGATACGGAATGACAGCCGTGAAAAGAACGGCTTATGGGGAGATAGTGTATTGAGTAACGGCGCGGCGGCGTTAGGGTGAGTTTGATTCTCTCAATCCCCACCAGATAGGGATGTCGTTTAATTGGCAAGACATTTGCCTTTGAAGCAAAATTTCTAGGTTCAATCCCTAGCGTCCCTGTAATACGTCAGACTATGATGCGGCAGTCAAACCGCAAAAATCGTCAGTATCGTAAGCTTCATAAATAAAAATATGCGATTGAGGTGGAGCAAGAGTCGCAACCGATATTGGGTGACACCTGGCGTATTAAATCAGTATGAGCATAACTCTGCGTAACCAGAGCGGTTCGGCTTGCGGACTGCAATCCGTCAAACACTACCAAGTCACAGAATTTCTGTCGCAGGGCGACAACAAAGCGCATGTCGTCTGAGGGTAGATGCCGATAGAGAATGTAAGATTCTTGCTGAGATGAGCAGACGTATCGAAAATGTTACGGAGTTTCGTACCGTTTGCGATGTAAAGCAAGAGGCGTCGGGTGGGGAATCCGACTATGCTCATATCATTGCCCTATAGCTCAATTGGCAGAGCAACATGCTGTTAACATGAAGGCTCAAGGTTCAAGTCCTTGTGGGGCAGCTTGACAAATTCTTGTCTGTGTGATGTTGAATGTAGTTTTTGTAGATTAGTGTAGAATGAAATCAGACAGAAAATCTGCGAATGCAAGATACCGAGCAAAGTATCCAGAAAAGACGAGAAGTTATTCTCGTGAACGACGCAGAAGAGTAAAGATGATAGTTCTGGATAGGTATGGCAATGTGTGTTGTCGGTGCGGATTCTCTGATATACGCGCCCTACAGATTGACCATATCCATAACAACGGCAGTTCTGAGCGTCGGGCGAACGGTGGAAAACATTTCGCTGGATGGAATTTCTACGAATACCTGATTAAGTCTGGACTTCCAGAAGGATACCAAACCCTCTGCGCTAACTGTAATATGATTAAGCAGATGGGTGAGAATTTTTAAGCAACGCGAGAGTGTGATGAAATTGGCAAACACCTTTCCCGTAGTGGAAAGCACAAACCAAACCCAGCTAATGCTAGACTGGCATGGCGAAAGGTTTGGGCTCAAAGTTTTGGAATTAGTCACTCTGAAACTGTTGTATCGAAAACAACCATTCTCGTGTTGTGTAGATATATAATTGCAGACCCAATTTTTAGCGGTACGGAGAGGCAATCCGATTGGTGACGGAACTCGCCTTGAAAGCGAGCGAACGAAAGTCTTGAGGGTTCAAATCCCTTCCTCTCCTTAATCTTAACCGATGGTGATTAATGCGCTGAAGAAAGAATGATTTGACACATGCCCAGTGTTGTGTTAACTTTTCATTTTTACTGGAGATAAATAAAATGACAGAATATAACGGATGGACTTTAATCTCGTCTATTGAAGACTTAAATAAGTTCTACAAAGAACAGGAAATAGACCAGAATAGATTGTCTGGCGATAATCCCCCAAAAGACTATCCGTTCCTTATTAAGAATTATGATGTTTTTGGCGCATACGGACATGTGGACACTTACATTATACATATCGCAACACTTGAGGACGCGGCATTTCTGATTACTTCACTTGAGGCGTGTTAAATATGGACACCTTGTTGACCCGCGATGATTTTCGTCTCTCCGTCATTCTGAGGGATAACGGAAGATGTGTCCGCAAGAATCACATTACAACGCATTCCAATTGGACTCGTAGCTGGAGTATAAACAGCTTGACAAAGCAATAAACTTGTGATATAATGGTTTTGCGGTAGGGGGATATTTCCAAGAGTCAAGTATGGTATGTAGAGTGAAGCGAGTGTCATATATAGAAAGAATAGTGTACATACTCTTCTGCTCTGGCGTATCGTAACAAATGGACTGTGAGATTTGCAAATCGAAACCAGTCAGCGCGAAATAATGTCCTTATGGTGAAACGGTAGACATGCGATGCTTAGAACGTCGTGCCAATAGGCGTGGGGGTTCGAGTCCCTCTAAGGACACTGAGTCGGTCATTATTATTATGACCGCATCAAAAAAGACGATACGATTACACGAATTAAAAAACAAAAACAAAAAGATTTTCTCGTATCGTGAAAAGGATTTAACAATATGGGGCTTAGTTTTCTGAACGTTACGTTTGTTGGCAATGTCACTCGTGACCCAGAGATGCGTTATTCTGAAAAAGGAACTGCGATTACCAGGCTTGGTGTCGCGGTTAACCAGTGGGCAAAGGGCAAGAATGACGAAAGTGGCAGGGATTATCCACTTTGGTTGAACGTTACAGTTCTTGGAAAGAGGGCTGAAATTGTAAACCAATATGTCACCAAAGGGGCGCAAGTTGCTGTGACAGCGCGTTTAGACTTTGACCTTGAAACTGGCTGTCCGCGTGTTTTTCAGCGCAAAGACGGAACATATGGTGCGGCATTTGAAGTTACCGCCGATAGTATCCAGTTCTCCAACCCGAAGAAGGATACTGAGGGGGAAGAGGGTTCAGAGCCGCAACAATTGCCTTTTTAGTTGAGTAGTTTTGTGTGGGGACACATGTCCCCACTTTATTCCACCTTCATATAACGGTAGTATGTTATGCTGTTAACATAAACGTGCAAGCTCGATTCTTGCAGGTGGAGATTGGGTTGAGTCACACAACCAGCCGATTCGCCTCCCTTGTGATTGCCTGTGATGTGACCACAGGCATTTTTATTTCGGTACTTGACAAGTTTTACGTTTTGTGATATGATGTAGTCATGGACATAAATACATTTATACTTTTTGCGTCATTTATGATTGTTGGTGCTTTTTCTATGTATTTGAACATGCACACCAGCGTATCGTTCATTAAAATTGGCACTCTTATCCTGATGATAGCTTCTGTCGGGATGGCGTTCTCTGTAGCTGTTTCCAGTATGATTGCGTGGTTTCAGTGATAGAATTACTTCCAATAATCCAAACTGTAATTTTGTTCGGAGCTCTTTCTATGATGTGTGTATTGGTCGCAAGCCTTACCCGAAAGGTCAAGGCGGAGCAAATGCGACACGTTGAAAGATTCTTGGAAATGCTAGGGGCTTTGTATTTGCTTTTCGCGGCTACTTCCACAGTTGTTTTTGTTGGAGCTCTGTTTTACAATTTATATTTAGCGTATCGTTGACATCTCGCTATTGACAAAACTTTTAATTCGTGGTATCATAGCGTCATGGACACACAAACATTTTTACTTGAGGTTGCATTGATTGCAAACGCGACGGTAGCATTATATGCTAACAAGCACAGTCGTGGATGGCTACGGTTCGTGGCATTTTTACTGCTGGCAATTTGTATGATTCTGGCTGTTGGAATCGCGGTAGCGGCGGCTTTCTCCTATATGTTTTGATAGTTTGCGCGCTCATAGCTCAGTCTGGTTAGAGCAGATACCTTTTAAGTATAAGGTCGGGGGTTCAAATCCCTCTGGGCGCACTACAGTTACATAGCGGTTGTCTCCGCACAGACATATGTAACAGCTGCACGACCCTGCAAAAGTGCAGAGTAAGGGGCGACAATCGGAAAGACGATACCACTGAGGATACGACGCTTTCCCTGTTAGGAAAGAATGTAGGGGTCACAGTGGACTGGGATTGGTGCTAGTATGGAGAACATAATCGCGCTCGCGATAGAAGTCGGTTCGAGTCCGACACCCAGTATGGAGTGGCATTAATGATTGTTATAAACTATACTAGAACTGGAAAAGCGTTCTCGGACTTTGAGTTGACAAAGATTTTTTACGAAATTGTTGGAGCGATAACTGTCTCTCAAAACATTCAGTACAATACGTCAAGCTCAAACCTTATATCTATGGTTTTTACATCTATTTCTGAAGGAATCTTGCAGGCAGATTTTTTTTCGTTTATGATTGATGGTCAAGAGGCAATAGTTGGAGACCACATCGTTCAGGAAAGTTTCGACTGGTTTGACCGCGCAGTAGCGCGCGGTATATTGCTTGACAAAAATCAGATTCTGTGATATGATTTATTCGTAGATTGCAGAAATTGAATCGTCGTCATTGTGACTATGCCACATTTTGCAGAAAATGAAAAGAACAATAAAGTGTGCTTTCTGTGAAACAAAACTACCATTTGTTGCAAAAATGGTCGGAGCGACAATTGACTGCCCCAAATGTGGAGCAATGGCGATATGTGGAGAATCATATATCGGAAATCTTGTTGTGGTCATACTGTTTATCGGGCATCCATCTGCCCTGTCTTGGACATGGCATAAACCATTAGATAGAATTTTGTAATGCCGACGTGATGCAATTGGTGACATTTCATGCTCATAACGTGAATTATGGGGGTTCGAGACCCTTCGTCGGTACTATGCCTTCGTGACGCAATTTGGTAGCGTATTCGCCCTTTAAGTGATGAGTTGTGGGTTCAAGTCCCTCCGAAGGCACTAACCGAACCAAACGGTGATGGCTCGTGCAAGACACCCGTAATGCGGGAGTCGGGTTAACACAAAAAACACCGTGACAGTCTGATAGAAGACACATGACCTGCAAGCATTGATGGCGATGCACTAGCCTCTTAAGCTTGAGAATAGGGTTCAAGTCCCTAGCGGGTCACTGAGACTAAGGCGGAGACATTGTACAGAACGATTCTGAGTAACCTCACAAGATACGTCTCCATTCGAGTGGGGCGAAACACAGATAGTCGTGCGGGAGCGCCCGTGAAACGGGGCATTGACTCAAACCGCAGTGAGATACGATAATCTCAAATTCTATTCCCTAAAGGTTTGATTAAAAGCATCAATCCTCTAAAGAGTGGCGTATGGTATACGATGTAAGAGCGATACGGAATAATGCGAAACCTCCATTGTGGGTGCAACAATCCGTAAAGGAGACGTATACTAAGGACAGCGCGCAACACGCGTGAGAGGTAATTGCAATGTTAACTCTCGCCTTTGGCGTAATAGCACATAGGGAATACGAATCCGTCCTACATGCGGCGACACGCAGAAAAATTCTAGATGAAATCTGCCCGTAGGAAATGTATGGCAGCAGGGAAAGTCCTGACGTTTCATGGGGAGAGTGCGTATAATTCCCCACATCGCGGGGTAATGTAGTGGCAACATGCTCGTTTCGGATACGAGTTATCGCGAGTTCGAGTCTCGCTCCCGCGACCTTTATGCGGGTGTGATGTTAATGGCTAGCATGGAAGTCTTCCAAATTTCATGTGCAGGTTCGAGTCCTGTCGCCCGCACTGACGCTCTCTTAGATTAGCGGCTAAATCGTTTCTATGACACAGAAAAGACCACAGGTTCGAGTCCTGTAGGGAGTACTGGAAAATCCAAACAGATTCTGGAGGGTGAGATGTTAATTGCAATTCTTGACCAATCTGTAAAAAAGTTGAACAATGAATCGTATTTAGAATATATGTATCGAACGTATGGAGTTAATACGGTTCAGGTCGCAGAGCTTATTATTGTAATTCACGACGATGGTTCTGCGACTGTTGTGAAAAACAGATTTTTGGGAAACCTAAAGGGGCTATCTGCATGTGAAATTGTATCAATGTATATGCAGAATAGGATTGATTATTTGAAGGACGAAGCGCGTCTTGGGTCTTTTGGAAGTATCTTTTGAAAAAGAGGGGACATAGCGTAATTGGGAACGCGTTACAATGGCATTGTAAAGAGTGTGGGTTCGAGTCCCATTGTCTCCACTGAGTACATCGTGGTCGAACTTGACAAAAAATAAAAGATGTGATAGACTGTCTGTGTAGACAGAAATTTGGGCTGTTGGGGGAGTCTGGAGTCCCCATTACACTGTCAATGTAAAGAACGCGGGTTCAAATCCCGTACAGCCCGCTAGGAATAAACACCGACTTATAGCATAAAGGCATTGCACTATCCCTACACGATAGCAATAATGGGGGTTCGACTCCCTCAGTCGGTATAAAGGATTAATAAAATGAACTATTTAGTTCTCGTTGACATGGAAAATGATACCGAAAACGTTTCGTGTATGGTTGATTGAAAACAATGGGTTTCTTGAACTAGAGTCGGTATGGTGTAATTCTATGTATCCATTCATTCCCGTAACGGTGTGGCGATATGACACACTAAAGGAATCTTCACAGGAACTGTGAAGTACCAAACAACGCTTCGTTGTATGACTTGGCTGGCAAGATGTCGAAGCGGTGCATGATTACTCTGTCGTGACCGAGCGAATGTAGACAGCTTGGACTCTGGACAATCGGGATTGGGTCGCTATAGCGTCCAACGCGTTGCTGTCAAAAGAGAATAGTGAGGGCAGGACTCACTTACGGGAATAAAAATGGATTACAGAACCGCTAGGAAATTTTGGAACTCTATTGTAGAGTACGCCAATGCTGAGGCGTCAGTTGCAGAAGAAGGAAACTCTGGTGAATTTTTTGTCGAGGGTGAATATGAGAGAAGGTACGCATACGCCTCAGTATGTCTGGAATCTCTCCGAAATATATTTCACTTACATACTGGATACTTACCAGTGTGGGACGATAAAAATAATGTGTGGAAACTTACAAAACCGCGCTTGTGGTGAAACCAGGTAGACACGATTGACTTAAAATCAATTGCCTATGGCGCTGAGGGTTCGACTCCCTCCGAGCGCACTTGACAAAATTACAGTAAGGTGGTATACTTACATCAAGTTGATGCGTAGGGCAGTAATATGAAAACTGCAATAATTCCCGTATGCGAATCGTTCCGATACGTAATCTTGTAAAAATAGATATTCCTGGCGGATGTTCGGGCAAGATTGCACTGGGCGTAAAAACGCAAACGCATCAACTAATTTGGGATGAAAAGTGTCAGTTCCAGCGGATGCAAAGTGGGTTGAAGTTTGTTTTGATTGCCGTATTGTTGTTGTATGCACTGGTAGCGGAGAGAAAATTTCAATTCCGTTCGATAAGGCATTCTATGTTACTGACATAGGCGGATGGGATACTCGAATGAGAGTAGCAACTAATAATAAGTATATTGGATTCTCTTGGGGTTCAGACATGAAACGTTCTGGATACTTATCTGAAATCCCTATCTATGTTGTGCATGATAGTTTGAATCCGCCTAACGAAACAGAAACGTTGTTGCCAGATTGTTGTCAAGATAACGTTTAACAAAAAAGGAATAGTAAGCGCGCTAATGGCGTAACGGTAGCCGCGATTGTCTCAAAAGCAGTTGTTCGTAAGGACGTGGGGGTTCAAATCCCTCTTAGCGCACAAACCGTATTGACAAATAAATAAATTTGTGATACAATGTATTTACTGAGCGACGAGAAAGGGGCTGATGACAACGGCTCTAAGAAACTACCGAAAGGTATGCAGTGGAGCTATCCGTAAGGATGCGTAATGGCGTTGACAACCTACGCTCAACCTTAAAAAATGAATGTGGGATGAATGGTAAAGCGGTTCGATTCCGCACATTCCAAATGTCGAGCCAGTTTCGGGTAAGTGCAAACCGACACCGCATTGAATCCGCAAGGTGAAAGTGCGAGTGGAAAAGCTGGGGAGATTGTAGCCGATAGTCACAAAGATAAAGTCCCGAAAGGGACATAAAGGACTTATACCCAAGAGTCCGACGGAAACGTTCAACTATCCAAATGTATGCTTTCTATGTCAATAGTCTGTATGGGGCAACGCTGAAGACGACAGGTGATGTAGGCAGAAATGCTGAGTGTCGCAAGCACAATAAAATTGCATACGGGAAACAAAGTCAGCTCTTAGCGGAGCGGGCGGTTTTGAAAGTAACAATCCTTGCAGCTCGAAAGAGAATGGGATGCAGTTACGTAATTGTGAGGTTCTTTGCGGAACTAAGCAACAACAATTCGGTGTAGTTAAGGGGCGGCGACAAGTCGTGTCCAAACTAGCTGGGCTACATCGAGATAGGGTAAATAAACACAAGCATATGAAGCATGTTAGTTTATAACAGCAAATGGAAAATGCCCAGCGCGTGTAAAGTAGAAAGAGTCGTCTCACCCTTAAGTGGGAAACGTTCTGCCCAAACAGACGTTACGTGTCACGATTGCAGATTATTCTACGTCTAGCTAACGCAGGATATTCGGTAATACGGATGCGGAAAATACTCTGCACGTTTAGGCGTGGTATGCGCCTTAAAAACAAACCGATGCAATACGCAAAGCACTAGCGTATGTTTCGGAATACGACGACAGTCTTCAAACCTACGTGGTAACTCGTGGGTGGACATACTCGGACACTGTGAAGAGCAGGACTGAGTGATTGTGGGGACACTGTTGGGTGTAGTCTGCAACCCATTTCGCGTCAGTAGCTTAGTTGGAAAAGCGTCTGCTTGCCAAGTAGAATAACGCGAGTTCAAGTCTCGTCTGATGCTCTAAAAACAGCTTTCGGGGTGTGAGTAGTCTCACCGTAGCGTGTAGGGGGAGTGGTAAATGATTACGTAATAAACCCACTTATAACAGCCTTGCCTTAGAAGTAATACTTAGATATTACTCGCCCACCGAAAGCTGTTTTTTTATCTCGATAAATAATAAATGTGAGTGTGATAGAATAAACGTGAACACAATTTATGTCTGGTACGAAAATGGCGGTGGAGAGTTCAAGGGGGACATTACAATCTACGCGATAGATTCTGACGGAAGTTTGCTCTTGCGACATCGAAGTAGCGGAGTTCAATTCTACGAACACGACGCTGGATTTACGTCTTACTATAGTCACCACAGATATAACTCTCGGTTTCCAAATGGGGACTGGTATTTGAAGAATATCGAAGACCCAGAAAAAAGCAAAGATAAAGTTTTCATGTCTGCCTACGCAGTTTTTAAGCGCAACGAGGGTCGTCAATAGTTATACTTGACAAAGTTTTGAATTTGTGATACTATACAGTAGAACAAAATGTCAATGTCTCAGAATCCAGATATTGGGGTATGGCGCGATACAAACACATGCCCCGACTGTCTATTCAGACAGTCATCTTGTCCTCATAGCTCAAGTGGACAGAGCGACAACCTCCTAAGTTGTATATATCGGTTCGAGTCCGATTGGGGATACTGATTTGAAGTTAAAATGTGGCAGGCGAAGGCTGCTCATACATTGCGCTATTAGCTGACCTAGCCTGTACACATCGGGACGTTACCGTAATCGTCTCTAAATAAACGGGCAGTTTCAAATCTGCTTAAAATTGAATGGGGACTGGTACTGCTAGGGGTGGTAGTCTCACTTGCAATGAGAATGTTCAGGCGAGTTCAAATCTCGTAGTCTCCACTAAACGTAACGCTATCGTTTCAAATTAAAGGCGTTGGTTATGTCAGATTCCCACAAGTAATCTGCGAAATACAATCCTTTTCGGTGGTTGGTTAAACCGAAAATAATATGCCCACCATTGCTTTTTATATTTTGTTCCTGCTACTTATGGTAATTTTTGTTTTAACGCATAATTTGATTAATCTGAATTAAAGGCAATTTATCGGGGTGTTAGTTTAATGGGAGAACATTGCCCTTGCACGGCAAAGATACAAGTTCAATGCTTGCACACTCCACTGAGATATTCAATGAGTCCTTATGAATATCGTATAAAAAATCTGCTGAATGAATTGATTCCATACATTCTAGTGGTCATTATTGATATTATACCTATACACTGGATGGTGGGGTATTCTTTTGTTAGCAGCATTTATCGCTGGGTTAATGACAGATAAGACTGTCGAAACAATGAGCGCGGGCGCATAGTTCTAATTGGGAAAATCGCTCTATCGCACAGAGCAGTTACGAGTTCGAGTCTCGTTGTGTCCACCTCTAAAAAAGTAAACGACCTATTCACTGATAAAAGAGTTGGTATAATCAGTAATGGCGACTCAATAAAAATATACAACATTGCTACCATACACAACACCACCGTGTTGTTTATGACAAATTACTTTATCATCATAGGATTTGTGATGGTAGGTAATAATGAGTACGTCAGGGTCGAATTGACAGTGAACGTGGTTGCGTGAAACGCCGCGCTGATGCAGTGGTTAGCATACTAGACTTTCAATCTGGATACGGGAGTTCGATTCTCCTGCGCGGTACTGGGTGAAACTATGTATCATACAAACAAATGGTATTTGGCAATCTATAATAAACGCATATATCGCGTTCACTCGTGGGTTAAAGTTCTTGGTTCATACGAAATTAGTCGTAGCAACAAGGGGTATTACAACGCGGATGGTTCTATTTTAGATAAATATGCGAAATGCCCTGTGTATTTAAGTTTGAATGGGATTACCATAAAACCAAAATGAGATGTGTAGGTTGTGACCATAGGGTGTTCATGGGGACTCGCATATTCTGCGTGGCTAGGAATGAACACTCTTTTTATTTTTCGCACGGCGAATGCCTTGAGTACTCTCTGTTTATCCTAAGAGATAATATACATATTGTCGGAACTGAAAATATGTATGGCATTAAGTATAACGGATACCTTTTGCGGAAGTACGCCAGAGAATCTTCAACATACACTGAGCTGTGGGACAGATTTGGACTTAACGCAAAGAGTCGCCGCAGGGACTCTCTCGCAATCAAGAGGGATATGGTGAAACATGGAATACGTTTGGGTGGTCTGTGAGGATGATTACGGTAAGGTTGTTGTTTTGGGTGTATATACGGACACCGAGTTGCTATTAGAGCATTTTAGGTCTCGTGGAATAATTCTTACGCGAGACGGAGCAAAGGGATACCAATTTTCTCGCGGAATGTACCACATTTACGCTGTAAGGACTGCCATAAATGCACTTGCCATATAATTTTTCCTATGACGATGTTATCAAAGTCCCATGCAAAACGCTAAGGGAATATCCAGAAGAAGTTATTCGCTCCGCAATTGATACAGTTATAGACTATTACTACCAAAACGGATTCCCCTATTATGACCACTCAAAGGCAGAGCGAGAGTTCGAGTCTTTACTAAAGTTTGACACAAGTAGGATTTTGATTGGCGGAAACATTCTACAACAATTCATGTTGGGGCTAAATACTGCCAACAGTTTTCATCCTGAGATGTGGCATGTGCGTTGCAATAACGCAAAGACACCATACGAGGTCTTTAGTGACAGAGACCTTTTTAGAACAGCTCTTCGCAAAAGGGTGAAATACTCTGACACAAAGTTGGTTGCATACAACGTGCGAAAGTCTCTCAAGGCATTTGGGGTACAGTCTGTTTCAAACTTTAGGCCAACAGTTGCGAAATGGGTTTATAGCACATTCGCTCCAAGAAATGGAAATGTGTTAGACCCTTGCGCTGGTTACGGGGGAAGACTGCTTGGAGCTCTTTCTACCGATAAGTTGCTCACGTATCACGGCATAGACGCAAACAGAAAAACTCAAGAAAATAATGGCGAGATGGCAGAGTATATGACCAGACTTGGAGCGAACACTGGCGTAGTACTCGATGCGATTCCGTTTGAAGACTCTTCGGTTGGATGCAACTATGATTTGGTTTTTACATCGCCTCCATATTTCAATATAGAGAAATATGCTGACGATAGTACTCAGTCGTGGGTCAGATACAAAACCTACGAGATGTGGGTGAATGGATTCCTAAGACCGCTTATTGAAAAATCATATTTCGCCCTAAAGCAAGGCGGATTTTTCGCCCTTAATGTGGGAAATCCGATTATTGACGACACGAAGAAAATTGCCACTGCATTGTTCGGAGAGCCGTCTGTGTATCATATGCGACTTAGCAAGATGCTTGGCAGGGGAAATAAGTCTAGCATAAGTCACAAGGAAGAGCCATTATTTATATGGAAGAAATAGATTTTACATGGAAAACTCCAAGCGCACAGCAGTTGTCTGCATTGCGTTTGGCGTGTCGTTCGCAGGGATTACCCGTTCCGAGTGGGGTTGACCACCATCAGATAATGATGAGTGAGGCAATGTTCATGGAAATGATGATAAGTAGTGGAAAGAATTACTCTGGCATTTCTCCTTATCAAATAGCGGAACTGATAATGATGTCCAAGAGTTCTCTGTGGTACAGTCTGGCAACCATATGGCAGACTGTACCCCCCAGTAAAATGTCGGATAGGGAACGCTCTATATGTATGTCCGCCTGTAAAATTATCACTGACATTGTTGACTCGGTTGGATATGACGTAGAATCTGATACATGGTGGAACACAAAAAATTTGCCGTATAATCAGGACGCATTGAGATTGGTTCTGTCTGCATTTGGTGAAATACTTAGACACTACTCCCAAAACAGTTTAGAAATCATATCGAGTGGATTCTATATTTTCATTTCAATTATTTGTGACAAGAATTGGACTGCCAGAATTCGCAAACAGATTAGGCAGGCACAGACCTATGTATCGGCAAAGTGCATTTGCCCAGAGTGTTACAATATGGTTGCGCCAGTAGGCGTAAGTCCACAAAACGGAGATTATAAAAACTATCGCGGGACTGGGGCTTGTCAAAAGGGGCATAATGGATACCACTGCTCTAAATGTAACGCCCCACATAGTTACTCAACTAAGATTGGCGTATCCCACTTGACAAACAGAGTGGGTTGATGTATACTGTTATTAAATTATGATTCCCATAGGAGGGACAAGTGTTTAAGTTTTTAGCTGTTGTTTTGGTAGTTATTGCAGCTCTCAGTATGACAGCATGTTATATTAACGAGCCAGTGGCAAGTAACGAAGTCGCCGCACAAATGGACGGTGGGCGCATTACTAACATTGTAGGGCCAGGCGTTCAATCGGATTGGGGAATGTTTGCCGAATTGCGTCAGGTCTCGTGTGACACATTAACGGTTGATGTGAGCGACCCTTCAGTAGCGACCAAAGAAACACAAGTTGTTGGCATTAAGGCTACAATCCAGGTCAAACGAAAATGTGATTCAGATTCAGTCAAACAGCTTTTGACAAGCTGGGTTACTATCGCTTCAAATAACGAAGAGCTGTCAAAGGTTGTATCAGCTGTTGCGGCGCAGGGAATTAAAGTCGGAGCGCGCACGTTCACTATGGAAGAGTTGCTGAATGACCGCAACAAGATGGCGTCTACAATCGAGCAGACGCTTAATGAAAATGTAGCGTTTCCAGTGGATATTGTAGCGGTGGTCGTTAATGATGTTTCTCCGTCCGATTCTTACCTAAAAATTCTTCAAGACAAAGCAGACTACACAGCTAAAACGTCTGCTGAATTGCAACGGCAGGCGTTGATTCGGCAACAAGCTTCCAATCAGAAGCTTGAGCAAGAACAAGCGGCAGAGGTGTCCAAGCAACAGTTGCTTGCCGAACAAGCCAAAACAAACGTAGAACTTGAGATTGCGTCCCGTGAGGGTAAAAAGATTGCGGCGCAATACGATGTTTACCAGACCAATCGGGCGGCATACGATTTGCGTAGGATGGAATTACTCAAGGGCATTCTCGGAGACAAGTCAACGATGTATTTTCTGCAACCAGACCAGCTCCTGAATTTGTTCTTGGGGAATAACAACGGCATTGTTCCAGTGCAAAAATAGAAAGGGGACTGAGGGGATGAAATACTCCCCTCAGTATCTTTAGAATGTATTTCTTATTAGCTATATTGAAGTGTCTCGCTGGAGTCGTTATTGCTGCTGGAGTCGTAGCGTTGGTTTTATTGCTACTTGTAGGAATTACATACATCGCGGTATATGGACTTGAAAAATTTGGGGTCGTTATGTCTAACCCATTGCTTAGGGTATATTATGGCATTGTAGACAGACTCCCAAAGCGAAATAGCGGTATTGACAAATAGACCATTTGATGATATAATCGCAACAAGTGAAAACAATGAAAATAATTAACGGGATAACAACGTTTGGTAGGGTTGATAGCGGTGCTTTCGAGCAGATTCAGAATTGCGTTCAGGTTAATGGCGTAATCGGAGCTGCTTTGATGGCAGACAACCACAAGGGATATAGCGCGCCAGTCGGTAGTGTTATTGTGGTAGAGCCAGACATGGTTGTTCCCGCTTGGGTTGGATACGATATTGCCTGTGGTATTCGAGCAAGCCGCACAGATGTTCAATTAGATAAATTGCCAGATGGATTTCTCGCAAAATTTGCGGCACATATTTACGATAATGTGGTTTCATTCGGTATTGGCAGGAAAAACAATACCGAAGTGTGGTCTCCGCTATTCGATAACGAGCTGTGGAAACATGAGTTCTTTGCGCCATTGAAACAAAAGGCAATGGTGCAATTGGGAACTGTAGGCTCTGGTAATCACTTTGTTGATTTTCTATCCGACGAAGATGGATACCTTTGGATTATGGCTCACTTTGGTTCGCGTGGGTTCGGACATGCGGTAGCAAGTGGATTTCTGAATTTGGGAGAGGGCAAGCGGTTCAGCGACAAAGTGTCTGGAGAAAAAGAGGGCATTTATCCAGTGGCATACCGAACGAACACAGAACTAGGTAGTCTGTATTGGGATGCGATGAGTTTAGCTGGCGAATATGCATACGCTGGACGTAATTGGGTAGTGGATACGATTGCAAATGAATTGGGGAGCAACGTTACGTTTACGGTACATAATCACCACAACTTCGCGTGGCGCGAATCGCATTTCGGAGATGACGTTATCGTTATCCGCAAGGGAGCTACGCCTCTCGATACGGAATCTTGTTCTGTTGTCGGAGGAAGCATGGCTGACATGTCTGCTGTAATTCGCGGCGTTAGTACGGAAGATTACTTGTATTCATTTCGCTCTGCGATGCATGGTGCTGGGCGTGTCATGTCTCGCACAGAAGCAGCTGGGAAGCTTAACTATAAGACAAGAGAACGTTCTGGCGGAAAGATTTCAAGGAACATGATGTATGATGCGCTAAACGAATACGGTGTTTATCTGCTCGGAGGGGGAACGGACGAAAGTCCTTTTGTGTACCAAAAGTTGCAAGACGTTTTGGATTCACACTCAACGTACGTGAAGAATGAAATAACACTTTATCCGCGCATTGTCCTCATGGCTGGAAACGAGTACGACCCTTACAAGGATTGACAACATTCCTGTTTTGTGCGGACAGGAATGTTGTTCTGAATGCAAAGATGAAACAATGCGAAATCGCTAATCCAGCAATTCCCGCCAAAACAGATTTATCTCGAACCGCATGGCTCGAAAGTCTCGTGGTCGGAGATGTTGTTGCGAGACAAATGCCGATTATTGACTCAACGATGCGCGGGTCTTATAGGGCGCATGAAGGTGTTGTGGTCGAACTGAACGACAGAATTATTGTTTGCGATTTTAGAGTAGACACTATGAGGCGAATGCACTTCAGTCGTATCAGTGGGGTCAGTATATACGGATATAACTTTGGATGGCTAGTCCAGTAGTATATACGCGCCATATTTATATGGAGGAAACTCAGCCCACCTTTGCTCTAATGGGGGAGATGAAATCGTTTGCACCTCAGAGGGTGAAACCCAAACAGCGTCCAGCAGGTGAGCAATGCGTTACGAGATGCGGGTAGGGGATTAGATAGATGCGTGTACTCGACAAAAGGCTGGTTATCGCTACTGGATGGAGATAATTATGATAAACATTGATAGTATTGTATCTGCTGTAATTGGCGTTATGAGAAATCAGGAACACCTCAATTGGAATGAATTAACACCAGATGACGTGTCTGGGTTATTTCAGTCACTCCGAGATGTTGTTGGTAATGACATAAGAAATCAGAGAGCTGCCCTGTTTCCGATGAACAGTGATTCCGATATGCCTACTGCATACCGAAATTTGCTTTCAACAATGAGAATTCTCGGAAGATTTTCTGATATTCGGATTGAATTTTATGATGGACAGTGGTCGGTGTCAATTATGGCAAACGGAACTCCATTCCCGATTGACATTACACAGGAAATTCCAATTAACGTAACGTCCACACACACACATCTTCCGATGGCGATTCATACTGCCTGTGAAGACGCAGTGTCTCAGTACTCAAAAATATGAACGGGTACATTAGCCCATACGATTCTAATAACTCTAGCAAGATGGGACAAGACGCATTTGTTAGATTCAAAAATATGGCGTCGGTCTGTGGGTGGGAGGTGCGTAACTCCACACGTGAAGAGGACTACAAAAAACACATAGACTGTTTTATATCTAAAGATGGACAAACATTTTCCGTAGATGTCAAGGCTCGCAAGCGGGTTGCGCGCGGCGGAGCGTACACAAACAATCTTTGGATAGAGTTGCGTGGAGTAAACAATACTCGTGGGTGGTTGTTTGGTGGACATGCCGATTTCATCGCATTTGAAAGCGCAGACGGTGAATTCGTCGTGGTCGAACGCTCTGAGATTATCAGATTCATAAATTCTATTAAAAATAAAATGAGTTATGTGAAAAGTCCTTACCATGCATTGTACAACGTGTATACAAGAAATGGTCGGGACGACAAGCTGACAATGATTAAGCCAGGAGATGTCCGTCACAGGATGAAGATAGATGGGAAAGGTATACGCAGTTAAGAACGGGAAAGTTCCAGGCATTTACGATAGTTGGGAAGAAGCCAAGCACCAAGTTTACGGATTCCCAAGTGCTATGTTCAAATCGTTTATCTCAAAAGACGAAGCGATGGCGTATATGAATACGGGACAATTTCTTTCAGATAGCGATGTTGACTATACATCCTTAGTAAATAGCGGGGAGAGGGTATTGTTCGCGGACGGGTCTGGGAATTATGCGGACGGTCGAGGTGGATACGCCGCTATATCTATCTTTGGTGATTCATTTATATCTGTAAACGGCGGAGCTTTAGATACAACTAACAACAAGATGGAAATTGCGTCCTGCATTGCCGCAATCGGACTAGTTCCAGAATGGGGCAAGGCGTACTTATTCACAGACTCGATGTATTGTGTCTCGGCAATTCTTAATATGTCTGAGTACAAACGTATGAGGTGGGCGAAAAAGGGAAAGCCAATTGTGAACGCCAAAGAGTTGCAATCTATGGATTTTGCAATGCGGGGGAAAACAATCATTCCAGTATGGGTGCGTGGGCATAATGGAAATCCAATGAATGAAGAGTGCGATAGACTAGCTGGAATAGGGGCTGCAAATGTTAAGTAATGATTCTCTGGCTGCAATAATGGGAGAACCTAAGCCTTTAGAGTTTCCCGATGAGTGGATTACAACCTTTTCTGCGTACATGGGTGGTAGCCCGATATTTTCAGAAGGTGGAAATTGGTATGTCGCTCACCTGTACGAGCATGACGACATCCAAGAATGGATGCCCGTTCAATTCGACCAGTCCATATCAGACGCCTTGCGTCTGGCAATGTATTTCGGTGTTTCGCTAACACCAAGAACTGATGGTATGTGGAGAGCGGATATGTTTACAAAATCTGCTATTCACAAAAATGTGTGTGTTGCGATTATATTGGTTATAGAATCAAACATGTTGACAAACTGATAACTTTATGTTATAATGCTTTCACGGATTCAGTTGGGACGATTCTTTTTCACCACTCGTTTTTCGGCGGTTAAAGATTTTTATTTTGTCTGGCATATAAAGTCGGGCCTATAGTTCAGTGGTTAGAACGGCAGTCTCATAAGCTGCGCGTCGCGGGTTCAAGTCCTGCTGGGCCCATTGTTGTAAATATATTTTCGGGGAGAAAATATGAAAATAGGATTAGTCTTAGGTAGGTTTCAGCCGTATCATCTTGCTCACAAAGCAATTGTTGATTACGCCCTCAGCCGCTACCACACAGTAGCAATTGGCATTGGCAGTGTCAATGTCGCATCCACCATCAAGAACCCCTGGGATTTCTCGTCTCGCGAGAGCATGATTATGAGTAATCATGCTATAAATGCAAATATACGCACATTCCCCATGAGAGATTATTGGTATTCCGATGCGAAATGGGTTAACGAGGTATCTAGGTCGGTATACGACAGGTTCTCCGACGAAGACGTTTGTTTGGTCGGAACAAGGTCTGACTCAACTTCTGCTTACCTTGATTATTTTCCTCAGTGGGAAGTGGACTCTCCAAACTTCAGTCAAATTTTTCCCAAACACGCAACGACTATTAGGGAACATTACTTCAGGGGAAAAAGGGATTGGATTGATTATGTCCCAGAGCAGACTTGTATGTTCATGGAAAGATTCTGTAGAACAGCGCAGTACAATGAATTGGTCAAAGAACAATTGTTTGCTGACAAATACACTGAGCTGTGGAAGTCTGTTCCATATGCGCCGACATTTGTAACGGTAGACTGTGTTGTAGTCGCGTCTAATCACGTTCTAATAACAAAGCGTGGAGGGTTTCCTGGAAAGGGACTGTACGCTCTGCCAGGTGGATTTGTAAAGTCGGATGAGTCTTTGCGAGACGCCGCAATTAGAGAGCTTAAAGAAGAAACTGCGATTAGAATTTCAAAAGCAGACCTGATTTCTTCGATACGCTCGGAAAGAATGTTCGACTATCCATATAGGAGCTTGCGCGGTAGGACATTTACAATGTGCTACTACATTAACATGGGAAACAATCGGGAGTTGCCAGAGATTCGCGGTGGAGATGACGCCTTTTGGATGCCATTATTTCAGGTTGAAAGATTAGAGCGTCACTTCTTTGAAGACCATGCGGAGATAATTCGTTCAATGGTTGAATAAATGAGCGTAAACAATCCGTACAATTATATATTTCACGGCGGAAGCGCGGAACTTCACAGAATCTTGCGCGCAATGAGCGAGGAAGACATTCAGATTCTTTTTTCGGTACGTGAATTTTATTACTCGAAATTAAATACGAGTCAGGTGAGAGTTCTTGACCTTATAACGCGCGAGGTGGTTGAAGACTTCGATGTGTTTATAAGTTCACATGGCGCTCTTGGCGACCACATTTAGAATTACTACAGGGAGTGGTAATAAAAACATAATCGGGGAGATTAAAATGGACAATCAAATACTTGATACGGACAGTTGGACGCTTATTCCGCGTCCGTGAAAGGTCTTATGTTCGATACCAAAAAAACACAGGCAGAAACAGCTGAGGCAATGAACGACCCGCAGCCAGGCGATAGGTTTACGGAAATGTTTTCCTTTTATGTCTATGTCATAGGGCGAGAAGGCAACCGAGTTACTTTCATGGAGTGCAACCCGCCCTGCGAAGTTCCGAAAGATGGCAAGGTTGGCATTTGTTCCGTGAGCGAATTTGAAAGGCGATATGCCTATGGCTCAATTCCCAGTTACTCCGTTTATTTGTGTGAGCGTGGTAATGATGTTTCAGGGTGGGCAGAACGCGCCCAGCACCGCTTGCACATGGACGCGGCTACGCCTGAGCCAGCGGGCGCGACTTGCTCGCATTGTGGTAATTCTATCCAAATCACTGTGCCAGCATCGCCGCGCCAGTGAATCCAACCGTTATGCCGCCGCCTTGCAAACGTGGCGAGAAAGGTAAACATGAAAATTCCAAGATGGTTACATAAATTATGGGCAAACTTCGCTGGCTATTTTTGGCTCTCGTGTCCACTTTGCGGGCAAGAGTTTGGCGGTCACGAACGGAGAACTGGGGTGTCAAACAATTCTATTATGACATCATGGAATACTGGCACAAGCGTATGCCCAAATTGCTATGAAGCCGCTCGTAAATATAATGAGCAGTGGATGAAGGACAATCCACATCCAGGCGCTTTTGTAAATCGTGAGGCGGAATAAATATAACCGCGAGCCCGCATCGCCGCGCCAGTGAAGCATGACCGTTCGGCGGCTACCATGCAAACATTAGGCCAACTTCCAACAAACACATTTTCCAGAGCGTACAAATCTGGAATAAAAGCGGCAGCCGCAGGTAAACCGATAACCGATTGCCGTTGCACAAATATATTTGCAATCGCTGATTGGCGAGTAGGTTGGAAAGACTTTGCTGCCGCCGAACAACGCGTGCAGGGGGCTTGTATGCACCCCGAAAAAAGAGAAATTGAGGGCGAGTTATATTGCTGGCAGTGTGGCGTGAATGTCACGCCCAGTCGCTAACGCAAACCGTTATAAATCATCGCACTTTTTGCAGTACCCAAATGGAGGGCATAATGGGCAAAATAACTGAAAAACAAGAAGAAGCCATAGAAGAGATTATGGTTCACTTTGATTTTCAAAAGGTATACTTTTTCATGCGAACTTTCGGATGGACATGGCTAGGAGATGAATCGCCATCGGTAGAATCTATTAAAGAGACTGCCAGACAGCTGCTTGAAGACTTATTTACCAATGGGTATGATAGTATAGCGTCTGGTGGGTTAGCAGCGAGACGCCATTCAGGTGGTGAATTGTCTCTCGTCTTTGAGGCGGTTTCCTATTGCATGGATGGGATTTAGAGTTATTCGAGATTGGAGAGCGTTTGTCAGACCCTCCGTCTCAAATCAGAACGAAGGTAAATCACAGGCGAATCGAGTCAAAAAGATTCGTTGACACATACAAGATTAGGTACGGATGTATGCGCTGTGGATTTAGGGATGCTGCCGAGTCGCTGGATTTTCACCACCTTAATCCATCGGAAAAAGTAGGCAATGTATCCGAGATGGTTGGTAATGGATTGCCTCTAGAGTTGATTTTTGACGAAATAAGGAAGTGCATAATTCTGTGTGCGAATTGCCACAGAACAGTTGAAAGGAACAAGAATGGAACTTAATGGATACACGCTACTCGTAAGCGGAAAAACGCATGATGCTGATGGGTATGTGGTAATGAGAAACGGCGAGAAATTCTCTGTAACCGTAATGAATTCAAACAACAGACGAGCGTCCTTGCGGTTAAAGATGAATGGATTTCTTGTTGGAGAGTTTTCTCTTAACGCGCTTACGACTGGACGCATTGAGCGTCCAGCACATAGCAATGGAAGATTTACGTACTACACATCGTATACTGAGGATGCGTATGCCGCTGGGCAAGCATACATGGCGAAGTCAGATTGGGGATTGATTGAAGCCGTATTCACCCCAGAGGTTTACAATCCGATGCCATTGCCAGTAATTGAAAATTTTCGTAGTCAGTCAACTGGGAACTTTGTTTATAATACGACATATGCCTCTTCGCAATCGTCTTCAACGGCAAAGTCTGCTGGCATAATCGGGCAAAGTGGTCAAAGCGGTCAAGTATTCAGTTCTGTTCCCAGATTTGAGGTTGACACAGAAAATGAAACAACCATTTATTTGAGACTTGTTTCTGGTGATGACGAGCCGCGTCCGTTGAATGTACGCAACATTAAGAAAACAAAATATCCGTATCCGTTGTAATCTTGACAAGCGGATGGATGTGTGGTATAATTACTTTGAGTGAGGCAGGGCAAAGACTGCCTCTAAATAGGGATATAGTTTAATGGTAAAATGTTTGTCTCCAAAACAATTGTTGGGGGTTCAAGTCCCTCTGTCCCTGTATGACATACGTTATTCAAATCGGTAACTCAGACAAGATTCAATTGCACTAACTATCGGAAGTACACAATTTATATCTAGTTTTATGGAAGGTAAGCATGGCTAGGACTTTATCAAACAAACGCGCCGAAGAAATGATTGAGAATGGCGAAGCGTACAAGATTGGCAAGGAATGGTACATTGTGGATGGAGAAGAAACGCGCAGGGCGTCTGCGTCTGAGCGTCAAGTACTGGAAAAGGCAAGTAAACAATAAGGACGGGCTGGCATATTGGTAGTGCTACCACGTTTGCTAAACGTGCGGGTGTAAAAGCTCTGAGAGTTCGATTCTCTTCCCGTCCTCTGTATGCCCGAATCGTTTAGTGGCAGGACGCGTTCTTGGTAAGGACAAAACCTGAGTTCGATTCTCAGTTTGGGCTTGTTATAATCATCTGATGAATAACCTCACATACAAAAAATAGTGAAACGGGGAGCATGGTCTGAAATGAAGTGGTTTATTTTATTTGCGATTTGTGTATCTTTGTTTTCAATGGTGATATATTTCTTGGTAGAATCTTTGATTCAAACCAATCCCATTGCAGTTTTAGTCGGAGCTATTCTGTTGCTCGTCATTGTTTCTGTTTATGCTTTTGTTAGGCGAGAGCCTTCCCCAAAACCACAAAACCCTCTAGAGTGGTTACGTAACCCGTTATCCGACGAATCTGAAAAAATGACAAAACAATCATCAGGGACTGTGATGGAAAGATTATACACAGACAACAATGGTGAGACTTGGTGGAAAAGAACAAATCCAGACGGTCAAGTTGAAATAGAACACGAAAATTACGATAGGATTTTTGAAAAAACAGAAAAAAGAATGAAGATGTTGTAATCGGAGGTGACATGAACTGGGCATGGGCTATGCTGTGGCAGGAGATGGATAGTAAAAAGAAACCTCCAGCCGAAATAGCAAAAGACGGTCTTCATTATTTTGTTAAAAAATATGGGTATAAACCAGATGGGCTTCACGTATCGTTGAATACGGTTGTGGAAGATATTGGAATATCTGTCTATAATCTTAAAACAGTTCCGTCTGGTCACTACTTTTTCGTTGTGGAGAACGAATCGAATGTGGAATCAAAAGATATTTAATTTCTCTATGGACTACGGTGTTGTAAACATTCCAATTGCGGAGTGGCTAAACGGTCTGGACGGTGAGGTTGTAGACGTGAAAATGCAATACATCGAGCCGACCATATTGATTGTCTTAGCCAAAACTCGAACTGGGGCGCAGGCAATCTTGAATAAAACAAAAAAGTCTGAAGAGTAAAAAATAGGGGGACACACCCCCTATTTTTAATGTGTTTGACAAAAACACATTTACGTGATATACTGTATGTATGGATGTCGCTTCTCTCGCTTTTCAACAATTCGGTATAACGCTCAAGCGCACTGGGCGATTAGAGTGGCACGGAGCTTGCCCTTTCTGCAAAAGCGGGAAAGACCGCTTTATGGCATGGGAAGATATAGGAAACTATTATTGTCGCAAGTGTGGTTCAAAGGGTTTTCTGTCTAGCCATGAAAGTATTGGTCTTACAAGAGAAGAGCTCGGCGCAATTCGCGAGGAACGCGATAGGAAAATTAGGGCAGAGAGAGAAATGTCCCTAAAAGAATGGCAAGCAACTTTCGACTTTAGCCAGATTCAAAAATGGCACAGTCAATTAACCCCAAAGATGCGCGACGAGTGGAACGTCGCTGGGATACCAGATGCAGTGCTTGATTCTTATTGTGTCGGATACACCCAAAAGTTTGTTGGTGGAATTCAGAAACCTATCGCGTCGTATACAATTCCAATTATTTCAAACGAAACAAACAAAGTCATAAACATTCAATATCGTCTCATTGACCCGCCTGCTGGTGTCGGCAAATACAGACAGGTGTCGAATATACCAGCTGCACCAGCCTACATGTCTAGTGCCACAGAAGGAGACGTATTGGTTGTAGTTGAAGGGTGGAAAAAGGCTGTTGTTGTATTCGAGTTTCTTGGAAAAACAACTCAGGTTGTCGGTATTCCAGGAATATCTCCACATGACGAGGTGATTCGCACCTTGTCAAAGTTCAAAAAGGTCATATTGATACCAGACCCCTTTCCATCAAAAGATAGGGATTTATTTGGCAGGGCAGTAAAAAGATTTTCCTCACTTTTAGAAAACCTGTATTTAGTTTCTTTATTTGAAAAGCCAGACGATTTAATTATTAGCGGGGCAGTTTCACTAAGGCAATTCAATTTCATGTTAGACAATGCGAGGAAAATGAGCTGAGATGCAAAGACCAAATTGCAAATTGATGCCAGACGAGATGTCTGATGCACTGATGGAAATGGACAAATCTGGCGTTCGCGTCGCGATTGCTATTTGGCGCGATACGTTCTCTATTGGCGTTGGAAAGGTTAGGCACACCAATGAAAGTCTGTCTAAATTGTGTAGACTGAGTGCTAATGGTGTGATACAGGGAGTTCTGGAATGTATGGAGCGCGGCATATTGCTCCGAGAAAGGGTCGGTAGTGGGTTTGAGTATTTTCTCAATCTGGAAGGCGAAAAAGAACCAGAACAGCCATTACAGCCAGTTCTGATAAAGCAAATGCCTGCTAAAAAAGTTCCAACTGAACAGCAGCTCATGGTTGGTGCATTAGCTAAAGTTACAAAGAGAGACGTTAGGATGAATGCTTCTCGTTTTGGGAAATTGGCGTCTCAACTTCTGAGTAGTGGGTACACGTCTGAGCAGATATTGAAAATTTACGGAGACGGTGGAATTTACTGGAAAGAAGACTGGCGTGTATTGAAGTCGGCAAACCCACAGCCTCCAAATGAGTCTGCAATTAGAGACACCATACAGCAATATGCTGAAAAACTTAATAACGATGTGGTAGAAGTCGCTGTTAAGACTGACGGAGATGGCAATGGATTATTCTTCTAATTTCAAGGATTTAGTTGGTCAATTCGTATATACTCCATCGGAGGCGACTGCCTTTGCCATGCAAGAAGTAAGGCAGTTGGAAGAGCAAAGACATCGCGCTTTGAGGTTTCCGATACCAAAGATTAATACGTATTTCAGGGACTTACTACCTGGTCAGATTTGCGCGATAATCGCGCAAACGTCTCACAACAAAAGTGGCCTAATTGACTGGTGGGCTGAAAAGGCTGCGGCACAACTGATGGAGGAAGGGAGACAAGACGAGGTTGTAATTGTCGTGAAGGTGGAAGACACAATTGAAGAGCAGGTAATTAATGCAATGGCTATGCGCTCTGGTCTAGACTCAGGAGACATAGCCAGTGGAAATGTTATTGATTGGGGAAGGCTCAATGAAGCGGCTACGTATGTCGGTACAGTACCTATTTATCGCGTTGGTGAGTCTTTAGCAAGAAGTTCCCAAGCACTTCCAGAGTTATATATGACAAATGTAATGAGATGCTTGGATTATCTCATTGGTGTTGACGGCGCGAAAAATAGTTTGCTTGGCAAGGAGCTAACGGTTGGAGCTATTTTCTGGGACTACCTGCAAGCATTTCCGTATGACCCAGAAATAAAACAGGTCGTAGCAAAGGAACAGCTGCGTAGGTTACAGGTAGCTGCCGACATTCGAGAGATTCGTAGAGGGTCTCAACGCTATCGTGCGCCCTCAGTGGTAGGAGTCCAAGCAAAACAAAAGCTGGACGGAGCTCCTGGGCCGAACATGCTACTGCCAGGAGATTATGACGGAATGGAAACAGCTGCGATTGCACAATGGTTCGATAGGATTGTGACGCAGTGGATGCCAAAACGGACACATACCGTTGGCTCTGTTATAGAGCATAATGGGTACAAATTTCTGGTCGAAGAGGACTGCATATTTATGAAGATAGCTAAGCAGCGTGGTCGTTTACCGTCTGGAAAAACATGGAAGTGTCGAATCAACTTTTCTGATGGTTCGATAGTTCCCGTGACAGACAATGAACCGAGAGCCGATTGAGAATTTAGCTGTCGCCATACTTCTTAGTCTTTTTCTTGATTACGCGGCTGTTTGGGAATTAGATAGCAATCGTATACGGGATATGAGATATAATCGAGCTGGTCGTCCATTACGTCATAGACGAGGACGACCCACTCGACGTTCTACGGTTGCCAGAAAAAGAGAGTTTGAAAAGTGGATAAAGGAAAGTAGAGAAGAACTATCAAATGATGTATTTACGTGGGGTGCAAATATGGCTGAAGAACTAGGTCTGACATCCAGAGATAACTGGATAAAAATTGCGGAGGATGTGCGTGAACAACACAAAGATAGTCAGTGAGTTTATTGATATATTCAATGCGGCAGTAGGTAGCGCAAGAGAGTCTAGGCAAGAGGAGTGGGAAAACCTCCACTCTGAAAACCTATTTGGTGCAAGTATGGTTGGTGGATGCTTGCGCGCCAGCTATATGTCCCGTAGTGAGTTTCCGATAACGAACCACTTCAGCGCAGAGACGATGGTAGTATTCGATATTGGACATCAAATTGAATCTTGGTTTATGGACGTTGTAAGCGAATATGTCTCACAAAACGGGATGGGATATATTGACCCCCAGGCTGAGTCAAAGGACAATTACCACTATGCCCACACGGACGGTCTGTGGGTTACATCTGAATTCGCAATGCCAATCGAAATAAAAAGCATCTCTGGGGATGCAGTTGAATTCAGAGAACGTAAGGGCGGGAAATGGACTGAGTATCCTCACCACGCACTACAAATTTGTCAGTTTATGTATCTATCCCAGAAAAATGGTGGATACGCTTTGCCTTCTGGAGAAAAAATACCAGTAGTTCCATTTGGGATTATATTCTATATTGCCAAAGATGGTAATGTTAGAATTAGTCCAGTGTCGTTGGAAGATTACAGGAACGAGCTCTTGAGTAGAATGGATGACCTGGAGTACGCTTGGAATAATAAGCAAATACCAAATAAGCAGAAATCTCCAGATAAGTATCCATGTACATTTTGTCGTTTTTGGGACTTATGTTGGGGAACAGAACTACCCAGAACTCCAAAGGGTTCTATTTCCTTTCTAAAAGGAATTGGCATAGACGTAAAACGCAAAGATTCACTATTCTATGTGGATGACGTTGGAATGAACAATGTTGAGCTCATTTCATTCGCTGCAAGTAAAAACGATGAAATTCGCAAGCGGTAATATCTGGGAGTTTCACAACGAGGGAGAATATATAACTGTGACAATAAACCGTTGCCTTCGTAGCAACGGCTTTGCTGTTATGGGAGCTGGAATTGCCAAGCAAGCAAGGATTAGATTTCCAGAGATTGAGTCTGTGGTAGGGGCGTGGATTAAATCAGACCCGCAAAAATTGGTCTATCGAGACGATGGATACAAAATGCTATTTGTGGTCACGAAGTACGACTGGAGATTTAATTCATCCTACGAGATTGTGAAAAACTCCACAATTGAGTTATTAAAAATTTGTCAAAATATAGATGGAAATGTTCACGTTGTGCCGTTTGGGGCAGGAATGGGCGGATTGGACTTGAAAACCGTTGTTTCTATAATGGGTGAAATCTTGGACGATAAATATATATGTCACAACAATAAAGATGTATAATATACGTTACATCCCCACAGCATACAGAAATGAACCAGAATACACTCTCCATTTTTAACTTACAACTCAAATACGCATCTTTCTTCGAGGATTCTTTCGGTGAACCTTTGTCGTTATATATAGACGAGGACGAAGGGTTTGACATCGAATCTTTTTTGGCAATGGTTTGGAATACTGGTTTAGCAGAAGACTTTTCTGATGAAACTTCAGATGGGAAAATTATATTAGATTTGTGCGGAGCAGAGGTACTCTGCATGATTGAAACATTGGTGGGAAGAAAACTATGAGCGAAAAAACACTAGACAACATCCTAGACCATCTAGGAATTATATTCGCAGTTGCATTGGTGATAATTAGTTGGTTTTTCAGTAACTTGTTTTTATCTGTTGAAACTGGATACCAGTGGATAGGGTATATTATTATTGTAAGCATCACGTTTTTGCAGTGGATTTACATTCGGGACGGCAATAGTCTAGACCCGTGGATTGTTAGAGCTGCGCTTATGTCATATGGATATGACATTATTAGCAATATCGGTGGGTGGCTCATTGTATTTAAGATGCCGATGTTGACATATATCCAGCAAGGAAACTGGGGGCAAGTGCTGAGTTCTATGCCAGTCTTTCTCATTGCAGTCGGTCTCGGAGTTTTTCTGTCTGTTCTTCCAGAACGATTGCTTCGCCTTTTTATTACAAAGATACACATGGGCAGTTTGCTCGGTTCTTTCGGGGGATTACTAGAGTCTTTCTTTCGACCAGTTAGAAACTATCAGGGCAGACACGGTAATACTTCCCAAAGTTCTCAAACTGCCAATAAGAGTAGCAACAACAACCAGGCTCCACAAAAACCAAAGACGGGAGTTCCGCAGGGAAATCTGCCTTTGCTAAACATGAGACAAAATGCCAAATCACCAGTCCCAGCGAGGGAATACAGGGAAATGGTCATGCAGGCGCAAGGCAAACTTGATTCGGATTAAGGTATCAAAAGTATTTCCTATCTTCGAGAACGCAGATGAGCGAGCTCGCCATAGTCCAAAGTTTGTCGCATGGAGAAAGCGCGTATTTCTTAGGGATAAGTATACGTGCCAGCAGTGCGGCAAACGCGGAGTTGAAATACATCCACATCATATTCGGATGTGGGCTAGGTATCCAAAACTGAGATTTGTCACCGATAACGGGATAACATTGTGCGCGCAATGTCACGGTCTTACTTTCGGAAAAGAAGAAATCCTTGCCCCAAAGTATGAGTCAATTATATCCAGAAAAAAGTCAGCAACCAAAAGTAGACTAAATGTTTTAAGGTCTAAACAAAAACTTAAGACAAAACGCCGATTTGTGTTAAAATAATGCACAGAGAGGTTCTAACCCCCATAAATTCATGGGGGTTATTTTTTTATGGAAGAACACTTAGAGTGGATGTTTATTGACGAAGTTCAATTCGCTGACGTTAACCCGAAGAAGCATGATGTTGGCGCAATGTTTGAATCAATTATGCGTTATGGTCTTGTTGAGAAACCAGTCTTGAATGAAAAAACACAGAAACTTGTCGCTGGACATAATCGGATTCAGACCTTGCAGAGTATGTTTGCACACAATCCATCTAATGTGCCTAATGGCGTAAGAGTTGTAGATGGTAGATGGCAAACTCAAATCCATCGCGGAGTCTCGTTCAGAGATGATAACGAGGCAATGGCTTATTTAATAGATTCAAACAACATTGGATTAATGGGAGCAGAGTTCACTGCTCTCGACATGGCAAAGTTGTGGGACGAAAATGTTTACACCGAAATCCTTACGGCACTAAACGAAGATAACACCCTTCCAGTTTCGTCTGATTCGGAGGATGTAGATTTGCTCAGTCGGATAATTAATGCCGTTGAGGAAGACAAGGGTGTAGCTGAGGACAACTCTACGGATGGAGACGTTCCAGTGTACAGAATAACTGTAGAGTGTGAGTCTGACGAGCAAAAAGAATCTTTGCTTAATCAGCTTCGTAATGAGGGATATGTATGTCGTTAATCTATGAGCAATTAGAAGAAGAGGGAGCGCGAGCTTTTGCCGCGTTTGTTCTGTATAGAGATTCTGGGAGTGGGCGCAGTCTTGAGGCAGTATCTCAACAAACCGAAAAGAACATGTCCCTTATTCGCAGATGGAGCTCTGAATACAGCTGGGTAGCGAGATGTCGCGCGTGGGATATGGAGCAAGACCGTATCCGCAGGGATGCTCACCTCAAATCTGTTGCTGAAATGGCAGACCGACACGCCAAGATTGCAATGCGTTTACAAGAGAAGGTCATTCAGCGTCTCAAAGAACTAGACCCAATGGAATTAAGTCCGAGAGAAATATCTGCATGGATAGATACTGCCGTGAAAATAGAAAGACTATCTCGCGGCGTAAATACAGACTCTGTAAAACAGGAAATTACTGGGGCGAACGGTGGAGCGGTTGATGTGGTGGTCTCAACAATCCCTACACCAGAAGAACTGTCTGAGGTAATTAACACTTTAGTGCAAGCAGGAGTGGTTAGTGAATATAATAACCCCAGAAACGATTAGAGACAATTGGGACAAAATAGATGTAACCAAATTTTTTCCAAAACTAAATAAGTACATCATTCAGAAACCAAGTCCCAAACAAACCGCGTTTCTGTTGACCCAAAACAAGGAAGTACTATTTGGCGGCGCAGCAAGCGGCGGGAAAGGCCAAAAACTTGACGACTTTGTTCTGACACCGTTTGGGTTTAAGCAAATAAAAGACCTTCGCGTTGGAGATGCTGTAAATAACCCAGACGGTACGGTTGCGAAGATAATACAGCTCCATCCAGTGTTTGAACTTGAAAAGTTTAAGGTACTTTTTCACGATGGAACTTCAATAGAGGTTAACGGAGAGCATTTGTGGGTATGCTGGAGAGCGCGTAAGGGGAAAAAGATAAAGGGCAAGAGAGTGTTTGGAGAGGAGAGCGCGCAGGTAATAGATACATTCACCTTAAAGAAATGGTCTGACGAAAGTCTGATTCGCTCCGAACGCGATGGCTCTTCAAGAAGACCTCTAATTCCAGTGTGTCACGAGCAAGTTTTTAACGTAACAAACAGAAATCCATCCAACCTAGACCCGTATCTGTTGGGGTACATTCTGGGAGATGGATGTATTTCTGGTCAATCCGTCAGTATTAGTGGGAATGACCACGAACACATTCGAGATAACGTTTTGAGGGGAATGGACTTTCGCTACGACGGTAAGTTTTCGTACTTTCTCAAAGGACAGTCTTTGTCAACCGTTAGGTCTCAACTAGAAAAACTTGGACTAATGGGAACTAAATCGGACACAAAATTTGTTCCCAGAGAGTTTTTGATGGGAAGCGTAAAAACGAGACTTAGCGTACTACAAGGATTGCTAGACACTGATGGGACTGCCGATGCAAGAGGGCAGGTGTACTACACAACAACTAGCGAACAAATGTGCAAAGATGTGTGTTTTATTGTTCGCTCACTGGGCGGGGTTGCGACTGTTTCGGAAAAGTACCCATTCTATAGAGACGCCAGTGGAGAAAAGGTCTTTGGAAGGTTATCCTATACGATATATATAAGACATAGAAATGAGCCGTCCCTGTTTAGGATTAAGCGAAAGGCAGAAAGATGTAAGGTTGACGACAATCTATACCGCGCGGTTGTTAGGGTGGAAAAGGGCGGAACTGTGCGGGGAAGATGTATAACCGTCTCCCATCCGAACGGAATGTATCTTACAAACGACTTTATCGTTACGCACAACAGCTCCGCACTTCTCATGTCTGCCCTGCAATATGTTGACGTACCAGGATACGCAGCTCTTTTACTACGTAGAACCTACAGAGACCTTTCGTTGCCACAAGCACTTATGTCTCGCGCGATTGAATGGCTTTCTGGAACAGATGCAAGGTGGGATTCGGAAAAGCACCAGTTCACCTTTCCCTCTGGCGCAACACTAACATTCGGATACTTAGAGAGTGAAAGAGATAAGCTGCGCTATCAGGGTGCGGAAATACAATTTTGCGGATTTGATGAATTGACTCAGTTTACAGAAAGTCAGTATTTATATCTGTTTTCTCGTATTCGTCGCGTTAAGGGCGTTGAAGTTCCGCTTCGTATGCGGGCAGCTACTAATCCTGGTGGCCCAGGTCACGTTTGGGTCAAGAAGAGATTTATTGATGAGGGACGCGCAAATGGTCGCATCTTTATACCAGCGACTATCAACGACAACCCAGCTATCAATGCAGAAGAATATGCTGGTTTTCTTGCCGAGTTAGACCCAGTAACCAGAGCGAGGCTTTTGTTTGGAGACTGGGATATTGAAGAACAAGGCGAGATGTTTAAGAGGGAATGGTTTGACGGACAGAACACCGCGCCAATTGAAAACTTTCCTCCGCTTATTAGAAAAGTTCGATATTGGGACTTGGCTGCTACAGTTGCCGATTATGGAAATAACGACCCCGACTATACAGCTGGAGTGCTAATGGGAATATCTTCTCAAAACGAATTTTACATTCTGGACGTACAGCAATTTCGAGGCACTCCCTCCCAAGTTGAAGAGCTGGTTAAAAGATGCGCGGTTGCAGATGGATATGAAACAGAGATATATATCGAGCAAGAACCTGGCGCAAGTGGCAAGACAGTAATTGACCACTATCGCAGAAATGTTCTTCCAGATTTTATATTTGATGGTTTTCGCATGACTGGACAAAAGGTTCACCGAGCAAAGCCGTTTAGCGGGATGTGCGAGGCTCGACATGTTTATCTGGCTAAAGCTGGATGGAATCGAAATTATTTGCAAGAGCTCGAATTGTTTCCAAACAAGAGGGTACACGACGATATGGTAGACGCAAGTAGTGGGGCTTATATGAAGCTTGCTGGAAATAGTTCTTTGGGAGGGATTTGGTTTTAATGAGTATATTTGACAGATTCGCAAGCGGATTCAGTTCTTCGTTTAAGCGTTCTGCGGCAACGCAACAGAACGCAATATCTACGATGTTGAATTCATGGACAAATCAGACCCCATCGTACCAAAAATGGAATTTTGAGAATGCGGTACAGCATGGGTTCAAAAAGAACGAACTAATTTTCGCCTGTATTTCCTTAAAAGCGGATTCGGCAGCAATTCCACGTTTGGTTGCGCGCGACAGGCGTTCACGCGCCATTATAGAAAACCATCCGACTCGTATGTTGATAGAACGACCAAATAAATATATGACAGAGTTCGACTTCTTCAGTGCCACACTGATGTACTTGGACTTAGCTGGAGTCTCTTACTGGGAAAAGGTAAAAAACAGGTCTGGAAAAGTAGTAGAACTTTGGCCTATGAGACCAGACTGGGTTTCACCGATACGTTCGTCTGGAACATTTATTGATGGATACCGCTATGCCCCACCTGGATTACAAGCGATAGTTATGCCAACCGACAGCATTCTTGAATTTAAGCTATTCGACCCATCAAATATGTATAATGGACTTCCTCCCGTTCAGGTCGCAGCTCGGATGGGAGATGTTGACAATGCCAGTACTGACTTTGTAAAGCTGTTCTTTGAAAAGGGTGGAACTCCACCAGGAATGTTGACAACCAAGCAAAAGCTTATTGAGTCTCAGGTAGAGGAAATTCGTTCTCGATGGAGGGAACGATACGGTGGATTTGAAAATTGGCTAGACCCAGTAGTTTTGGACTCGGATGCACAATTTCAGAAAATCGGTTTGACATTTGAAGAAATGGGATTTGAGTTTCTGGACGCTCGTTCTGAGGCAAGAATTTGCAGCTGTTTAAGAACACCTCCCATCTTGGTCGGAGCAAGCATAGGGTTAAAGGCGTCAACCTATAGCAATTATGAAGCTGCTAGAAAAGCGTTTTGGCAGGACACCTTATCTCCACAATACAAGAGAATCTCTGATAAAATAAATAACGACCTGAATGAAGACTTAAATGTTATCATGGAATGGGATTTCTCAAAAGTTCCAGCACTTCAGGACGATATTGATAAGCGATGGGCGCGGGCTTCAAACGCGTTTGAAAAGGGAGCGATTACAGTAAATCAATTTGCCGAAGAAGTGGGTCTCGAAAAGACACCAGACGGAGATGTATATGTTAGAAACGTGAGAACCATAGAGGTATCAATGGATAATCAACGCCCAGAGGTTAATCCAGAATCTAATTCATCAGATTCTCAAAGCGGGGAAGAGGAGAGTCAAAATGATAAGAGCAATATCTGACGCGCTTAAGGTATGGAACTCGCCAGTTAGTCTTGGGGAAGGACACTATAGTAAAATCTCTATCTGTGTAAGGGGCAGAAGGGTTTTCTCTGTGTGGAACGATGGTGACAATATAATGCAGTGTGAGTCCCGTAAGGGAAACAATACACGAGAATCTATTGGACACGGATACTACCCAGACATAACACATAACGGAAGTCGTCATATCGTATGGGAATCCAAGCATGACACACTGGGATATGTTGTTGTATACTTATCCCCAAGTAGGAGTCTAAAAAAGATTTCTGGCAGCTTGCCATATGCAGAGTGTCCGCAAATTGTTTCAGATGGGCCTAACATATATGTTGTGTTTCAATCTAGACCAGTAGGACAAGCGTCTGGTGTGTATATGGTTTCCAGTAGAGACAACGGGGCAACTTGGGATGTTCCCGTAAAGTTTGGAGACGGGAGTATGCCAAGAATCTCATATCGAGACAACTTTCTTGACATAGTGTGGAGCGAGAATAGTCCATATGGAGTTCTTAGTATAAGATTCGATACGGTCAATAATACTTGGGGTGTTGAGTCTGTGATTTCTGACGGGCATAAGGAACAGACGCCAGATGTATTCCACACCGAGTATGGAAATCCGTTTTTTGCGGTGACTAGATACTCTGATTTCAAGACAATGGTATTTACAGATTCGCGTAGCACTATCCCGTCATTTCTTTACAGTATGTGGCCTAGAGTTGCATTTTTTGAAGGGGCTGTACAAGTATCTTTTCAGGCAAAATCTGTGTCAACCGACAACTGGAAAATATACACCATCTCCCTTAAGAATGGGAAGTGGAGTAACGCCAAACTGATTTCAAATAACTCACTAAATAATCAGTCTCCCAGTATTGCCAGCTCAGATAAGATTGCCGCAATTGCATACACTGACGGAGCAAATGTGTTTCTAACAACAAAGGAATTAAAAGTATGACACAATTATCACCACTAGATAGTCACTTGGCTAGCTTTCCGCGTCCAGAGGGAGATAACGGACGAGGGATTCATTTCGTGCTAGATTCTCGCCAGCCGTTTGTGGAACATTATGCACCGTATCTTAAGCGCATGAAAATAAAATGGGCTACAGTATATGGCGGGGATGAGGCACAATGTATACGGGTTGCAAAATATCTTAAAGACAATTTTGGCATATTCTCTAATATGCGAGTGTATGCCAGTGGAGAACGACCAAAGACCCCAGACTTTTGGGAAAAATTCGCGCAGCTATCTGTAAAGAACGGAGTGCCGCCATACATTCAAATCTTCAATGAACCAGAGGATGGCAGAGAGGGATTCGATAGTCCAGAACATTTTGCTTCACTATGGGGTCAACGTGCAGAAGCCGTTGTACGTGGAGGTGGATTTCCTGGACTACAAGTATTGTCGGAAGAGCTTTTGGCGTCTGTCAGTGGTGTATCTAAAGAAGTCAAAAACAAAATGTACTTCTCTTTGCACAACTACGGGGCAAATCATCCGCCAATTTATCCATACCCATCAAGCAATGTGTATGAAGACGACACAGCTGTTTTGAGGTTTATAGCCATAGCTGGATGGTGCGAAAAGCATCTCGGAATTATTCCGCCCATGATTGGAGGAGAGGGTGGCTGGTTATTCAAGAATCACGACGATACCAGTATGCCAGAGGTATCAATTGAGAAGTGGATTGACTGGCATTACGAAATGTATGAGTGGTTTAGGGTCGGCAAATTAAGTAATGGAGAGAGATTACCAGACTATTTATTTGCTGTGTGTCCGTGGCTTTTGTGGGCTGGAAACTGGTATTCTGATTCATGGGTTGATGGTTTACACTCTGACCCAGCTCATGCCGACGAACATTCAAATCCAAACGTTTTCAAATCAGACCTTATTCAGAAGATGGAAATGGACTTGCCTTATATTAGGCAGTTTGGTTGGGAAGACAGCGACGTTCCGCCTCCACCGTCTGGAGTTGAGTATGATGCAGAGCTAGAGTTATACGGCGTACCGTCAACTGTGTGGACAGGGGAAACCGTTGCTAGTATGGTATCTATGACCAATACTGGTAATGTTGCATGGGGCAATGTCGCTCTAAGTCCGACATCCAACAATGAAATATCATGGCAGGCAGTCCCTTCCAACTCGGAAGTGAAACCAAATGAGTCATACCGATTTAATTTAATGATTTCAGCTCCATTCCGAGACGGTGTGTATCGTTTTGAAGGTCAATTGAGAGACTATAGCGGAAGTTTCTTCGGTGAAATTGTAAAGGGGCAAGTCACTGTTAAGTCTGAAGAGTGGATGGTTGAAGTAGACAAGCGTCTAACGTGGGTCAGCGTTACACAGGGAAGTGGGTATAAGGTCTCGGCTGTTCACTTTTATGATAATAAGCCAGTAGACTATCCAGAGTCTCAGGGCGGAGTTAAGATTATGGTTTCCGTTTCAGATGGAAATGGAAAGTTACTATGGAAAGTCCCAGTGACTCAGGTTTGGCCTGACGACAAGGCAATTCACCACACTCGGAACGGAATGGTTGATTTCGACATGTCTGGAGATTCGAGTTTTGACCCGCAACGCGGTCAGGTTGGGCCGTATTCAATTCGAGTAGGCGATTGTGAGGTAAGGGGTCTAGGACTGCCACTGAAGCAACATGTAGAATACGGTATAGAGATAGTAAAGGTGTAATAAATAGATAGAGTATTGTATTTTTGTGTTAAAATAAAAGCAATGGAGACAGGTCGTGAATAATTACACAGTAATTCAAGCATCGCAGTACTTCTCACTGGTCGGCGTATTTTTTCTGACCGTCGTTTCCTCATTCCTACTATGGAGAATCCTTATGAATTTCGAGAATGGACTGAATGAAGTAAAATTACAGCGTGCAAACGAAGCAAAAACGATGAGTGAGATTAAGGTCAGACTTGACAACATCGAAGAGGCTTTAATTCAACTGATTGCAATTTTGAAAGCAGACCCAGACGCAGAACTCGTGGTCGGCGTTAAGAGGAAGAAGACCAGTTAGTGCAAATCAGTTATCAGGTCAAGGGGTTAACGGGCGTAATGAATCGCCTGAACGGTATGTCTAGCGGAACTAAAACAGCATTGAAAGGCGCGTCCGCGGACACGGCGCGTTACCTGAAGTCACAAGTTCCGCCGCCGCCTCCACCAACAGAAAACTATGTTCGCACCCAAAAGTTAGAGAAAAACTTTAAGGGGAGCGTGACTCCAGTTTCCAATGGGTATGCAGTCTCGCTGAGCAACCCAACGTCATACGCTCCGTGGGTTATTAGTGATAGTCGTGTCGGTGGTCTTGGGCCTCAAACGTGGATACATCGCGGAAGGTGGTATACGATACAACAAGTCCTCCGCAAGTCAACCAGTGGAGTTCTGGATATATATCAAAATGCGCTAAGGAGACTGATGCGATGACATATATATCGGACAAGGACGTAAGATGTCCAGAATGCAATAAAAAATTATTCCATGTTAACAGTATTTTTGGTATAATACGTATCGAAATCAAGTGTAATCGGTGTGGCAGTATAGTAAAGTATATAACACCGATGCCTGCAATATCGAGTAAAGGAACAAACGCCATTGAGCATTAGCACTCATTGGCGTTTTTTTATAAGGACAATCAATGGAGTATAAAAACTTTCAAAGTAAAGTCATTGCATCGGAAGATAGAGAAGTAACGTCTCTGTATTCTGTTGCTGGACATATTGATAATGCGCTAGACCGTATGTTGCTCGGAGCGTTTACTAAGACGCTTTTGGAACGCGCGGATAGGGTAAAGGTTTTGTGGCAACACGATACCATGTCTCCTCCAATTGGAGTCCCAGTGGAGCTGCGGGAAATATCGAGAGAGCAGCTACCAGATAGTTATCTGGGTCAATTCCCAGATGCAATGGGTGGATTACTCGGTGTTGTAAAGTACATAAACACACCGCGCGGCAATGAAGTATTGACTGGCATCAAAGAAGGCGCAATTACCGAAAACTCTATTGGGTTTGAGGCAATCAAATACGACTATGCCCCACATAGTATTGACGGAAAAACAGTTAATATCAGAAATATCAGAGAGTGCCGACTATGGGATATTTCTCCAGTGAACTGGGGGATGAACGATGCCGCAAGGGTTTTGATAAAGTCAGCCGCAATTGATTTCAAAGACACTGGATTTGAACCAGATACTACAGTAAAAATGAATCCTCCAGTGTTGAGCGATTTTACAGAAAAAGAATGGTCAGACTTAGATGACGGTGAAAAGATTAGAATCTCAGAACACTACGGATGGTCTGGAAAAGAGATACCGTCCGCGTTTGAGGATTTGCAATTCCCACACCACATTCCATCAAAGTCTGGCATTGGACTTGCCATATGGGACGGAGTAAATGCAGCTATGACCGCATTGATGAAGGACTCTGGTAAGTCTTTGACAGATAGTGACAAGCAGGGTGTATACAATCACCTTGCAAAACATTTCAGTCAGTTCGGTAAAGAGTCTCCATCTTGGCACGTTGTTGAGTTTGCCAACCTAACTAGCCTGTTGACAATTGAAGAATTTAAGGTAGGCAGGGTTTTGTCGGAACGCAACTTGGCAAGATTGAAAGACGCAATTTCTGTGCTTACAGATGTTTTGCTAGAAGCCGAGCCGCAGATAGAGGTAGAACCAGATGAGGATGATATGACAGAAAATGTCGTTGAGACCTACTCTCTCGATACTATCGCAAACGCACTCACTTCTTCTCGTCGTTTGGCACTCGAAATCGCAATACGCGAACGAGCATTACATATTTAGGAGAAGATTTATGGCTAAGACACGAAGAGAGCTGATGGCGGAAGCTACGTCAAAGCACGCCGAAGCAAAAAAGATTATGTTCGAGGCGGGTGATGCCATTACCGCAGAACAAGAAGGTAACGTCCAAAGACTACTGGGCGAGTACGATACGTTGATTGCTAAGGCAAATCTTGCACAGCGTATCGAAAGTGGCGATGAATTCTTGGGAGCTAGCGAGCCATCGGTTTCGCAGGTCTCATGGAGACAGTCTGCCGCAGACGAAGGAAACTTCCCGATTGACGCAAAGTCATGGCGTTCTATGAAGGTTATGACTGCAAACGGCGAAAAGGAATTGCGCTATCACATTCCACTGGCTGTTCAGCAAAAGGGATACGATGTTGCTTTTGAAGCGTACATCCGCAATGGCAAAGAAAAACTAGGCCCGAATGACCGCAAGGCCTTGAGCGAAGGCGTTGATACGGCTGGTGGATTAACCCAATATGCAGGTTGGGCATAAGTAAGTAAAGTAAGACTTAAAAATTAAATATGATAATCTAAGGGAACAAAAGTTCACCTTAAATTTCGCTAAATGCTGGAAACTCCTAAGAGCCAATCGTGCTTCTAGGCAACAAACGAAAGGATAGTAAAATGGACAATCAGCAGGCAACCGAGTATGAGCTTGGATGGGTAGCGGGAATTGTAGATGGCGAAGGATGGTTAGGGTTTACTGTTTTCACAGACCCGCGCCGAGCAAACGGCACGCAGGTAAAATGCGAACTACGCATAGTGAATACAGACCCAGAAATAATCGCCAAATCGGAAGATATATTCAGAAAAATGGGAATCAACCCGTATATGCGGACTAGACTCCAAAAGGGAATCAACCGACCAGTTCACGAATGCGCTACCAAAAATATGACCAATCTATTAAAGATACTTCCAAAGATAGAACCGTATCTGGTTGGTAATAAAAAGCAGAGAGCTAGACTAATGATGGAATTTATAGACCTCAGAAAGAAAAACGAAGGTCTTGAAAATCCGAATTACGGTGGGATGGGGCAGAGAAAAATACACCCATACACTAAAAGGGAGTTAGATATAGTCGAGCAATGCAGGGCATTACAAGCAACGGGAGCTTCAGAGACTACACGCGAAAAACGAGATGCAGTAATGCAAAAGTTGAAACAGCAGAATGCGCTAAAGACTCGTTAAGATATAGTCCATACCCAAACGAAAGTTTGGAACACTGCGTAGTTTTAGTTCCAGAAGATTATCACGTCGAATTAATCAAGAAGGTTGCTGGTTTGACCGCGATTCGTCCAAACGCGCGCGTTGTCCAAACCTCACGTGATGTTGCAAAGTGGCCACGCGTAAAGTACACAACCGACGACAAGTATACCTCAGGTGTGCGCTTGACATGGACTGGTGAATCACCAGCGTCTTCAACCACACACCGCGTCACTGACCCAGTTTTCGGTCTGTACGTTATTCCAGTACACACGGCGATGGCTTCAATGCCAGTTAGCAATGACTTGATTGAAGATTCTGCATTTGATGTTGTTGGTATTTCGTCTGACTTGATTGCAGAAGCATTTGCGCTTGGCGAAGATGATGCGTTCCTGAACGGTAACGGCGCAGCTCGCCCAATGGGTCTGTTGTCGCAGGTTGATGGCGATGGCCCAGCGAGCATTGTGTCTGGTAGCGGTTCAGCTTTGACCGCAGACGGTATTCTTGACTTGTACTTTGGATTGCCAGCGCAGTATCGAGCAAAGGCAAAGTGGTACATGAACAGTGCTACCCAAAAGGCAATTGAGAAACTGAAGGATTCACAGAACCGATACATTATTTCATCGCTAGTCAATGGTTCTTTGGCAACACCACAGTTTGACAACATTAAGGGTAAGCCAATCCAGATTGACGAATTCGCGCCAGACATTGCCGCTAACGCCTATCCATTGTTGTTTGGTGACTTGAATGGTTACATGATTTGTGACCGCGTAGGCTTGAGCGTACAACGCCTGAGCGAAATCTATGCCGAAACAAACGTGACCCTCTTGCTCGCCCGCAAGCGCGTTGGTGGTCAGTTGGTTGAAAGCTGGAGAACACGCGTACAGAAGGTTTCTACATAACCTGAACGCAATGAACGATTGGGGCATGTATCTCATGCCCCATAATGAAAAAAAACAAGAGACAATTGTTTCTTGATGAAAACGACTGCCGTAGAGCTGCTAAAAGTTCTACGGCATTTTCTGTCTATACAGACAGTAACTTTTGAGGCCTTGACGCTAGGAAACTAGATGAGTCCTTGAAAAAAGGTGAATTATATGTCTACACAATCCAATATGAAGATTGTCGAGCTGTTCGTTGCAGCTCGCAAGTCTGCCTCTGCAACTGGTAGTGATGTTGACCTAAAGGGATACATCAATCCTGGTGGTCGCATGATGAAGGCTTTTATTTCAGCAACGGGCGTAAGCGGCACATCCCCAACGATGGACGTTAAAATCCAAGAAGCGGACAGTACTGCATCGTACACCGATATTACTGGTGCGGCATTTACGCAGCTGACAACGACTGGAAACGAAGAGATTCACTTCCGCACAAACAAGCGATATGTCCGCGCAATTGCGACACTCGCTGGAACATCCCCAGTTTTCGACGTTGGAGTTATGCTGTTGGTCGAAAGACGACAGGTATAACAAGTTTGTGATATAATAAAGACACTCGTAAGGGTGTCTTTATTTATTGTGAGGTATAAGTATGTTTATTTCTGGGTACTGTGCTGGACAAGCAAATAACAGTCTCGAAAAATTAGGCGGAAAGTGGGCTTATGGTGTATTTCAGAATGCCATGTCTGACGAAATGCTCTTACTGCCAACTGGTGTCGAATTTGTTCCCCTGACATTTGAATTCTCTCCAAATGAATCGTGGAGCAGATTCACGAAATGGGAAAGTTACAAGGGGAACTGGCTAATCGGAAGCGAGCCTCACACCGACTGGGACAATTACCGTCCAATCCCAGAAATAGCGAACATATTTATGTCCCAAATGAAATACATTAAGACATTTGATGCAAACGCAAAATTCATCGTAACCTGTTCTACGCAGGGACAGTTACCGTACAACCCACACAGTCAAAATAATTTCATAGACGCTTTGTGGAAATTTTTTCCGCAAGAATACAAAGATATGACCACTGGATTTCACTGTCACCTGTACCCAAGATGGCGCAGTGATGACCCTAAAATTAGGTGGAGCGTTAAGTATCTGGTTGAGTATGTCAGAAAATTAAGACGATGGATGACAGAAAACGGAGTTGGCGACAAAGAACTGTGGATGTCTGAATTTGGATACGAGGGATACTTTGAATATCCAGATTACGGCAAATGTGTAAGGTACTTAAGGCGATTGGTGAACAATAAGTACCTATCCGAAAACCTTACTCGTTTTGCTTTCTATGTGGCAAACAATAGAGATGGAAATGGTGGAAGCAATGGATACTTGCCGCTACTCGATGAAAGTGGCGAGTTGACTCGATTAGGATTTGTGTATTCAAAATTTACGAGAAAAAACAATGGAAAGTAAGAAAGTAAAGCCGCTTATAGGTATTCCGATGGAACGAACCGTAACAGACATTGCGTTCATTCGGTTCTGGGAGATAGCAGTATATTCTGGAGCTCCTTTGATTCCACTTCCTTATGGCAGGTGTGATGTAAATCGAAACAGACTGGCAAGGTTTCTGATGCAAACCGACTATACCCATCTGGTCATGTTGGATGTAGACCACGTTCACCCAGTGGATATTGTACAACGTCTGACAAGATGGCAAGAAGAAGATTTGTCCAGATTGGTTGTTGGTGGACTAAACTTCAAGCGCGCCCATCCATATGATGCGTGTGCGTATTTGAGGATGAGTGATGGGTTACTTCATGCTGTAGCGAACTGGGGAGATGGACTTGCCAAAGTAGATGCGATTGGGTTCGGATGTGTTTCTTTTTCAAGGAGCGTATTCGACCTAATACCAGACCCCTGGTTTCAGACAGTTTACGACAGGGAAGACAACTTTCCTGGAGAGGATATGTTTTTCAGTAAGTTGTGTGAAGACCGCAAAATAGATATTTGGTGTGATACAACCACAACAAGTCCGCATATTGGGGTAAATCTAATTGACCAGTCTTTTTATAAAAAACACTCAATTGAAAACCCAGAAGAGATATATGCCGAATAGTATTTTAGTGACGGGAGGGGGTTCAAATGTTTGGAAGAATTCCTAATGAGATAGATAGTAGGGACTATAATGCGTCCCTGTATTTGACCAAAGAGAAAATCCTGTCTTCGTCCCGCGTCATATCAAGACATTGGAGCGTAGACAAGATTCTAAATCAGGGTGACACGCAGCATTGTGTTGGATTTTCAATGGCTCATTTTTGCAGATGCTTGCCAATGAAAACTCTATATGAAGACGCAGATGGTCATTCTATTTATTATGAAGCGGTTGAAATTAGTGGGTCAGAAGCTAAGGAAATAGGGACTACGATTCGTAACGGAGCTAAGGCACTACAACAGCGCGGCAGAATAAAGCACTATGCCTTATTTAATGGTTCAGAAAAAGTTTCCGATATTATTAACTGGATTTTGACAACTGGCCCAATATCTGTTGGTACAAATTGGTATGAGTCAATGAATCATCCAAATGCAGATGGACTGGTCTTTCCGATGGGAGAGATTGTTGGAGGACACGCATATTTGATAAATGGAGTTGACAAGTATACTGGATTGATGGAATTTGTAAATAGCTGGGGAGATGCGTGGGGAAAGAGTGGCACATTCAAAATGTCTATTGCAGACTTTACGTCTCTATTTTCCGATGGAGGAGACGCTATTATTACAGTGGAGTCCATGCCGTCAGAAATAGGAATAATTGAAAAATAGTTTATTTTCATAATGTATAATACAGTTAGAAAGGAATGTCGCAGAACATACCACATATAAATAGCCAAGAGCTGTTTCTTCGACAAATAAATAATGAATATACCAACACGAGAACAACTACTCAATAATGGGATAAATGTTGCTATAGCGATTCCGCTAGAACGCAATATCCGAGACATAGCATTTTTGTCAATAATTCCAATTTTGCAAAAGGGATATGGATATATCGGCGGTAATTATGGCAGAACGGATATGGCGAGAAATCAGATTGCAAAGGATTTCATGGATTCAGACTTCACACATGTCTTAATGATGGACAGCGACCACATTCATCCACCAGACCTGGTTGAACGTCTGGCAAGATGGGTTATCAATGACCCAGAAAAGAAAATTGTGTCTGGAATAAATTTCAGACGGTCAGCCCCGTATGACCCGTGTGTATATATGGAAATGGAAAACGGACAACTTGCAGCTCCATTGCGGTGGGACAATGGAATTGGCTTAGCAGACGTTGTTGGATTTGGATGCGTTCTAATATCCAGAGAGGTATTCCCCCAACTAGAAAGACCATACTTCGCCTACGGATATGCCGAAGAAGGGTCTCAGTCTGAGGATATATATTTTAGTTTACAGTGCAAACAAAAGGGCATTAAGATATGGGTGGATACAACAACAACCAGTCCCCATATCACAGATAGAATGATTACCGAAAAGGATTTTAGGTACTATGTGGATACACACCCAGAAATGGTTGCAGTTGAATCCGATAAAGCAAATCCACCGTCGAATAGTATTGCAATACCGAGTATGGGAATTAACATAGGATGATATACATTTTCTTGTTTGTAATAGCAGTCATTCTGGACAGAGCGCAGCTTTTAATTGGTAAGGATTCGTATAGTTCAAAGTACAATGGATATGGCGCAATTACAGATGTCAATGAACGTAACGCTGCCGCTCCAATGGCTTACCGAGTATTAGTCCCCTGGGTATTTGTCCTATTACGCAAGATTCCCATTATTCGAGAATTCCGTCCCGTTGGACATGTATATGAACCGCTAAAATTAATTAGTTTGTTTGCAATTTTGGCAATACTAAACTATTTTTTTGGCACTGTCGCTGCTTTAATCTTTGCTGCCATAATTACATCTACGTTCTTTTTTGATTATTGGGATTGGGCATTTGAGGCAATTGGGATTGTTGGTGCAATGAGTGGCAATCCATATCTCTTTATATCAGGCACTATACTGTGGGCATTGTCAAAGGAGACAGCACCACTTGCACCGCTTATATTTTTCGCGGTTACTGGCGACATATATATATCCATTGTTGGAGCTATTTTATGCGCTGTTAGTATGCTTGGTGTGAGAATGTATGTCGGAAAGAGGGAATTGTACTGTCCCAGATTTATGTGGAATGTAAACTGGCACGACATAATGGTTTCACTAAAGAATAGTCCTTTATTCTTATCTGAAATCGTTATGGCAATGATAATTACATTTCTGACAATTTTTTGCTTTATCGTTAACCCTCAGGTGTATGGACTGTATGCAATTGCCTTATTGGTTGCTGGATGGACAATGGCAAGGGCAGCCGAAAGTAGGGTTTTTGCTGGATGTTTGATTTTTGTAGCAGTCACATTGTCTAAATTCATTTAGAATCGCCCCCGACTGTTGTATAATATGTTTCAGTGGAACGCCACACTCACGAGCGTCAGTCGTGAGTGTGGTTTTTTTATGCCAAATAACTATTGTACCGCAAGTGAAATTAAAGAAATGATGCCTGATGGCAACTGGGGAACTACGTATGATTCAATTCTCTCCCTGTTAGCATCGCGGGCTAGTCGCGTTGTTGACAAGTGGACTGGAAGGAAGCCTGGAGCTTACTACGTAGACGCCGATTCAACGTATTATTTTGATGGGCCGATGAAGCAGGTTAGCCAAATTGGGAATAGTTATGAGGGATACTATAGCAATAGACTTGGAGGATTGAGAACTCCAAGTAGCCAGCTGTGGATTGGAGAGATTGCGACATCCCCAACAAGTGTGGCGATGGCACTGACGGGAGACATAAACAATTACACATCACTCTCTGTTGCGGATTATTTTTGTTGGCCATACAATGCGCCATCGGAAGGAATTCCATATATGCGCCTTGACCTAAATATGATGTATGGCGCATATAAGTTATGGTATTCATTTCCGAAGGGGATTAGGGTTGTGGGAAAATTTGGATTTAGCGCAGCAGTACCAGATGATATTAAGCAAGCTTGCATTATTCAGGCGTCTAGGTGGTTCAAGCGTGGGCAACAGGGATTTCAAGACACTGGAGCTGTAAACGATATGGGTCAATTAAGGTATGTGAAACAGCTCGACCCAGATGTAGAATTGATGCTGATGCACTATAAAAAGGTTACGGTATGATGGCTCTTTCAGATGCAATTGGTGAAGTGCAGTCCATTGTTGGGGCATTGAGTGGAATTAAGGGAGCTCCAGACAATCCGCCAGAATCAATTAATCAGTTTCCGTTTTCTTTGTGCTATGCGTATCGTGGCGAGTGGCAACGCATGAGTGACTGGAAAAAGGGTTTACACACGATTGTTTGTGAGATACATTTTTCAAGGCAGAACCTACCCAAAGCAATTGAGATGGCAATGCCATATGCTGAATCTGTTCCGAATGCACTTCTCGGAAATCCGACATTAAACGGAACAGTAGATACGATTTACGACCAAATTACATACGAGTTTGGATTTTTACCGTGGGGTGGGCAGAATGACGTGCATATTGGATTCAGGTTTGAGATTAAGGTAAAAATGCAAAGTGGATTTTCGTAGGTGGAAAATGTTGAAATATAATGGCGGTGGTTTTGGAGGGTCAATCCCAAACATTCCAGCGCGTGATTTGACAGATGAAGAAGTTTTAATGTTCGGGAAGGAATTGCTTTTGTTGTGCGGTCTATACGAAGAACCGCAAGAGGCAGATATACATGTCGAAAAGGCATATGTGAAACCGCCAATCGGAAACAAAATGAAAATTCCGTTATCCGAGAATAAAGAGGAGTAATCTATGGCAGGTATTCGAGCGTTTCGTAAGCTACAATTGGGGCGCGAAACTACCGCTGGGACAATCACAACTGCTACGACGATTTGGCGTGGGGTTGGTACAATCGAAGACCAACGCGAACTGACCGTTGTGGAAGAGGATACTGGATTTTTCAGTGGTGGAGACCGCGTATATATTTCAAAGTTGCTTGGCGCATTGTCTATGGACGACACGCCAGCTACATTTGAACAGCTTCCATATATTTTGGAGGCTGGCGTAAAGGCGGTGCAGACTGGTGCTAGCGGTGGTGGTTCTGCAAAGTTATATACATATACATTTCCGACAACCACACCAAACACACTGGCTAACTATACTATTGAGGGTGGAGATAATCAGCAAGCTGAAGTGATGGAGTATAGCTTTGTCGAGCAGTTTAAGCTTTCTGGAAAGCCTGGCGAGGCACTGATGATGTCGGCGGACTGGAAAGGCAGACAGGTAGCAAATGCAACATATACAGCTGCATTGTCTATTCCAGCTGTTGAAGATATTCTGTTCGGAAATGGCAAGCTGTATATTGACGCGGTAGGTGGAACAATCGGTTCTACCCAGAAAAGCAACACATTCTTGGGTATGGACTTGACGGTAAAAACTGGCGTGACTCCTGTCTTTACTGGAGATGGCTATCTGTATTATGCTTTTACCAAAGCGGTGCGTCCAGAAGTGACAATGGAAATCACCTTTGAACACGACAGCACTTCGGTTGCTGAAAAGGGATATTGGCGCACTCAAACGTCCAGACTAATCCGAGTACAGTTCAACGGCAATACGCTTACCACAGCTGGAACAAACTACAGCACAAAGGCGTTACGCATTGACCTGGCTGGAAAGTGGACAAAGTTCGATAAAATTGACGAACAGGACGGCAACGACATTATCAAGGCAACCTTCGTCGCAAAGTATAATGCCACAGCTGCCCGCTTCGCTGAAATTGTGGTTTGCAACGAACTAACTTCGTTGACTTAATTCGAGGAGCATTATGACTCTTAACCTAAAAGTTGATATTGACCGAAATAGGATGGATGACCTAATCCGATTGGAGAGCGCAGTCAAGCTTGTTGAAATACGAGACGCCTTAGCCTTATTTGTGGTCAATGAGGATGGAACACCTCTTCCTACTGAAGAGGCGCAAGCAAAAGTTGGGGAATTGACAATCCGAGAAATGAGGATGGCAACCGATAAGTTGCTAGAATCTCTCAAAGAGGTCAATGATGCAGCCGTCCCCCCAGAGAAAAGCGCAAACTAATAACTGCCATACACCACAAGGGAAAAGCTCCCTTGTGGGTTATGGTGTTAGTTGCGTCTGAAGAATGGGGGACTCCCCCCTGGGAAATTGCGGGCGGTAGCAAAATGGACTGGTTCTTCAAGTGGATGAAGTATGCCGAACAAAGGAACATAAAGGCACAAGATGGCTAGTGAAACTCTACAAATTATTGTTACCGCAACCGATAATGCAACTGGCGTTCTGGGTAAAATAACTTCCACCTTTGCGAGTATGGGTAAAATCGCTGGTGGAATTTTATTAGCCGACTCAATCAACAAGGTCTCGGATTCGGTCAGTACCCTGTTGTCTGATGGAACAAATACGCTTGTATTCTTAGAGCGTATGAATGCCGCATTTACACAAATGGTTGCCGCAGACCTACGCGCGGCTGACGCAACCATGACGGTTGCCGACTCAATTAAACACGCCAGCGGTGAAGCGGCAGTCCTGAGTGAGTGGATGACAAAACTCGCCATTCAGTCTCCATTTAAGACAGAAGATATATCAAAAACATTCCGTATAGCCAAAATGTACGGATTCACCGCAAGGGAATCACAACGCCTCACACAAGATATGGTAGACATGGCATCTGCCACTGGCTCTTCACAGTTCTTGTTGGAGAGGCTTGCCCTTGCTATCGGCCAAATTGGGAACAGAGGAAAGCTGGCTGGTCAGGAAATGAGACAGCTAGCTGAAGCTGGTTTCCCAGTCGGAGAACTACTAAAGGTTCTTGCCGAGCAATTCCACGTTACAGTCCCAGAGCTGCAAGCGATGCAAGAAAAGGGACTTATCCCCGCAAAAACAGCACTCCTTGCTATTACGGATATTATGGAGAAAAACTTCAAGGGTGCGGCTAAACAGCAAATGAACTTACTGGCTGGACTTATTTCTTCATTTCAGGACTTGCGAGAAATAGGCGCAGCTAGGTTTATGGAAGGATTCCTGCAACCGTTCAAGCCTCAAATTGTTGCCCTTATCGGACAAATGGCTAGTCCAGAGTTCTTCGACGCCGCGCTGCGCGCTGGGTATTTAGCATCTGGCGGACTTAAAGCTGGACTCGAAATTGGCGGCAAAATCATACGCGGCATTGTTGACCTCTTTGGTGAATGGCCGAAAAAGATTGGTGGGTTCATTAAGGACACATTATCATTGATAAAGATGGGCGTAAATCCAATTCAAGCCATCTTGGGCGGTATATCGAATAACTTTGGAAGCAATGCTGCGCGCATTTTCGGTACCATTGTGTCCATAATTAGTACTGCATTCGTTCTTATAAGAACTGCAATTAAGCAGATATTCTCAGGAGACATTGCAGGAGCTGTCCGAACATTGTTCGGTGACAGTATCGCAAATGCTATTATTCCACCGCTTCAAAAAATAGCTGGATTTGTAAAGCAGTACATATTGCCATTGTTTGGAAAATTATTTAATCAAGCTGGTGGGAATACTACAGCATTTGTGCAGAGTATATTCACTGCCATAGCTGCGTTCTTTCTGTTGAACAAGGCGATTAGTGGAGTTTCTGTTGCTATCAGTGTGGTTCAATCTGCCATATCTGGGATTGGAGCTATCGGTAGTGTTATTAGCGGAATCGTCTCTGCTGTTAGTGCTACATCTATAGGTGGTGCAATTACGGCGGCAGTGGCGTCTCTTGGAACTGCAATCACTGGCATATTCAGTGGGATTGCCGCAGCTGTCGGAGGATTTTTGGCAACACTATCACCAGTTGTTGTAGTTATCGGAGCGATTGTTGCAGCTCTGGTACTGCTCGGACTAGCGGTTACAGCTGTTCAGAATAGGACTCAGATATTTAGCGGTATTATGAGTGGACTGCAATTCATACTGGGTAATGTCATTGTGTTCTTCCAGTTTTTGTGGCAAGCACTATCCACTGGCATTCTACCCGCATTCGGTATGATATTGCAAGTTGTCGGAGAGATGTCTGTAAGCTTCGCTGAGTTTGTTTTACAACTCGCTGGATTTTCTGGCGGAGTTAGCGACGTTGGAAATGCCCTGAACTGGCTCGGTGGAGTTATTAAAGATAGTATTATCAATGCTCTACAGAGCGCAAAGGTACAATTGGTGATGTTTCTTGAATTGATGATTCGCGCCCTTGATGCACTTGGCAGAGACACATCAAATCTGAAATCCGCTCTAAACTCTCTTGTGAACTCCAGTAACATGGCGGTAGCAAGTGGTAATAAGGCTGGAAATGCAATAGGTGGAATCGGAAGTTTTGCGAAAAACGCTGGAGACGAAATCGCAAAGTTGGCTGGCGGTTTGTTCAATATCGCTGGGTTACACTTAAGTGCGGCAGAAGCCGCTTATGAGCAAGCAAGTGCAACAAAAAAGCTCGCAATGGCAATGTCTGCCTTGCGCGTTTTGGGCATGAGCGCAAACGAAGCTCGAAATATGTTTGGCAACGATTGGCAAAAAGAAGTCGTTAAGCAAGCATACGGAGATGGAACATTGTATGGAGATGAATATCTAAATGGTCTTACCGATGGTGCAGCAAATGCCATAGACAAAGGCAAGGACAAAATGAAGCGCGTGATGGATGAAGTGCGTAGAATGGTTGAGTCGGCACTTAGTCCAACAGAGGTTACGGAACAAGACCAACACCGATACGACATCACAAAAAGAATATCCGAGCTACAGTCACAACTCGAAGGGGCTGGACGTGGCAGAACCGCACAAATAAATAGTGAGATTGATGCCTTGCGTCGAGAATCTGAAGCACTCGGCCCATATCAAGACAAGTGGGATGAATTCAGACGCCGCGTTGAAGCGGTTGCGACTGGAACAGATATTGGTCAATTTGGTGAGAAATTTAGAGCGCAACTATCAATGGTTCAGGGCATGTTCCAAAACCTAAACCTAGACCAGATTGCCGCAAAGTTCAAAGATTTTAGCTTGTTCGCGGACAAGGCGAATTTGCGAAAAATGCTGGACATGGGAGTAGTTGACCTGAGTGGTATTCAGGGAAACATTGACCAACAAATAGATGCTATCATTGGCAAGGCTAACTTAATGAAGGAAGCCTTTGATAATGTTTGGGCGAACATGTCGGAAGCCAAGAAGATTGACTTGGCAAATGCTCTTGGGCTAGACCCAGAGACAGTCGCGAGTACCGCCGCAGGTGCTAATCAGGTATTTGGAGCTGTAACTGGAGCTCCAGTTCAAACCGCGCAGGCTAATCTGGCTGGAGTTGGAAGTAACGCAAAAGTAATGTCAGACGCATTGGCTAGTGCTGGCATCTCTGTGCAAAAACTACCAAGCGACCTAACTATATTAAACTCGTCTCTAAAGACGTTTTCAGATGGACTCACAAAAGACGTTCAAAAGCCAACTGGGATGTTTCAGGAGAGTATGGCATCTATCAAAGCATCGTTTGGTAGTCTGAAAACAGACATCCCAGAAACTATAGCGCAGGTAGACAAGCTCCCAGAGTCTTTGTCTAAAAACACCATTCCCCTATCCAACTTTGTTAAAAAGCTGGACGAATGGGTTTCTGCAAACGGTGAGATTCTGGATGGTATAAAGTTAATAGAGGATGAGTTGGACAAGCTGGCTGCTAAGTTGGCGGGTATTGATTTGGGCCCATTCCAACGCCATTCCCCATCTCCGTTTGAACAATCGCTGATGGGAAGCAAGCAACACCTAACGGATTTACTGCGCTTAATTCCGCAGATAGACTTTACTAAAATCCGATTCCAAGATTTCGGACTGCTCCAGCTGAATGCCGAGAGCTTTGCTAACATCTTGCTAAACCTAAACAAAGACTTGACAAAACTTGGCGAAGACCCGACACGATGGGATTCGATGCAGGGAAACCTGAATCAAGCTTTGGGGGTGATGAATGCAATCAAGGCTTCTGGAGCTGAAATCCCAGATGGTTTCAGAGTAGGACTGCAATCCGTGATAGACGACCTTGTTTCGCTTGGTAAATTAACTCCAGATGTAGCGAAACAACTCAAAGCAGAAATGGATAAGGGCAAGTCGCAAGCATCTGGCGCAGCCGCGTCAGATGCGGCGTCGAGTACAGATTTTACACCGATTGTAAAAGCTATCAAAGAACTGGGAACTGAGATTAAAACCATGTTCGACGGTGTAATGGCACACTTTGACACCATCGCTGACATGGTAGCGAACACGTTTAACCGATTGATGCCAACTGGATTAGAAGATGCGTGGATGGGAGTAGCTCGCGCGATTGAACTTGCTGGTATACGTCTGGCAAACCTGACCATACCAGACTTCTTGGTGCATCATTCACCATCAGAGCTGGAACTGGCACTGTGGGGAACTAGCAACGCAATGGAAAGCATTGCTAGAATGTCGTCGCGCGTTACATTTTCTAATCTGGAAAATCTAAATGCCACAGCAAATGTTTTGTCCAATATGAACCAAAGTCTGCATGGCATGTCCGAGATTGGAACGATGACGCCAGTGTACGCAATACCACAAGCAATGCCGACTATTTCTGCCCAGACAGTGCCGAATCAAAAAGATGGAGATACGTATATCTCTATAGAAAGCATCGTCCTGCACGACGTTCAGAATCCGAGAGATATGTTCAACAAGCTAAAGAAAGATGCCAACAAGCACCGTAGGATGGGAGACTAATGGCGCACACCTTACAGATAAACGTAAATGGCTCGAATACGATAGATATGGCAGCTGGAACTTCGTATTCTATTGAGAAGTTCATTCCGCGTCACCCGAAACAAAACGAGATGGGAGAGTATGACCTTCTCTCGCCAATTGAAGATACAATTGATATAATTGTCATTGGCTCTTCGATTGATGACCTTGCAGATAAGATAGGGCTAATTGATAAATCTCTGCACGATGCCGCGCGCTATGCGAAAGACAAAACCACTGGGTACTTAACCGAAATGGTTTGGAAACCACAGGGAGCGACGTATTCTGTAACAACAGAGGTTATTGGCGGATGGGTAGATTATCCAGAGGATTTTATGGACGCTCAAGTTTTGTCGAAAGTGGTAGAACACGTAAAAGTGCATGTCATTCATAGACCAGTTTGGGAAGGTACTGCCCTTGCAAGTGGGACAGACTTTAGCTTTACAACATCTGTTTCAGATAACGGAGCGAACAACTATTTCCAGCTCCCATCACTCAAAGGGGATATAGACGGGCGTGTTAAGATAAGATACGCTGGCGCATCTGGTAACATAGCGAACTGCGGCAGAATCATATGTGGTGTTCGAGCAAACCAGACCCCTGCTAATTTTATTCACATGTTGAAGGTAGCAAATGTTAGCGGATATAGTGTTACGGTAGACCCAGACTCTACTGGTCGAGTAACAAACTCCGCGCAAGCCGAGTTTGTAAGCGCAAACAAGATGAGATTTAATCCGAACGCTGGTTCGGTTGGTACTGAAATAAAGTTGGCACAATGGACAATCAGCTCTAATGTTTCAGACCAATATGGAAGATTTTGGGTTATTGTCAGATATAGAGATACAAGCGCGTCTGTTAATTTCAGCTTACGCTTTCGCGGTGGACTTAGCGATGGGACAAACATAGACTATGGAAACTATACAACAGATTTTAAGGTGAAAACTCGCTACGTTACGTCTGATAATAGTGAGATTTCACTTTTAGATTTGGGTATTCTTTCCGTGCCATCTATGGGAAACCCGATGCAGTCCAATAAATACTTGATTTACGAATTACTCGCCACAGCCGATGCCTCGATAGGAAATCTGGACATAGACTACGTTGCACTGTTCCCAGTCGGTGAAATGGATAACGACAATGGTATTCAGGTATCAGACTATACCTATGGGTTCAGTTCTCGTTATGTCTACATAGACAGTAGATTAAGACAGGAACGCTCTTACTTGAACAATACAAGTGACGAGAAGGTTCATTCGCCCAAAGGTCTAAACAGTGGGGGAGAGATAAGGGTGCGCCCTCAGAAATCTGGGCAAAGAATATATTTCAATGTTTGCAGCTCGACAAACTATTCCAAACACAACTCGGCAAACACAGCTACGGTTACAATGTCCTATGTGCCACAGTACATTAGGATACGGGGAACAAACTAAGTGTTCAGAATAAATCGTCACGGCGCAATATCTCAAAATACATACAAACTTACCGCAACCAATCTGCTGACCAATGGAAACTTTGAAGATGGAACGTTTACTGGATATGCTACGACAACAAATTGGACTGTCGTTGATGCTACAACGTCCACTCCAAACGGAAACGGAAAATACTGCGCCCAAGCTGGAACGAACGTAACATCCACGTTGGAAACGAACAAGATTTCTGTAACGTCTAGCGGGGCTTATATGGTTAGGTTTAATTTCGGAGCGGATGCGAGTCCAAAGAAAACCCTTTGGCCTAATAATTTAGTTTTATACATTAGGTTTTTTGACGCTGGAAACAATTTTTTGTCGCACATACAAATAAATAACAATCGAATTCCTGGTTCTGACAATTTATATGACGTAACAAAAAGGTTTACAGTCCCAGCTTCAGCAACCAAGTTGTCTCTCAGATTTATCAACAAGCATGGTGGTACTGGAACTTTGCCAGACCCAACCGTATTGGACGACATTCGAGTAATTGCTGTTTCAGCAGCCGCGACACCTCCATTTATTGAGACAATTCCAATGCTAAATGATGAAGGCACGTATGGATTCAAGGAGTTGAAGTATACTCACTCTTATCGCAGTGGATATAAAGAATCATCGTTTACATTGCTTGGAAAGTCAGAGTATCTGTGGAACATTCTGAGAACATCTCTAGGACAGCATATTGAGATATACTATGATACAGAGTGTGTCTTTGAGGGGCTGTTATGGGAAATAGAAGGCTCTATCAACGGATACGCCTACAGTGTGTCGTATGACCAACTATTCAACAGAATTGTTGTCGGATATGGAGATAAGGGAAAGAAGTATGTATTGCAGGATATTGCAAGCATTGACCGTTACGGACTAAAGACTCTAAATGATGACAAGATGGAAGACAATCTGTATGCCGCGAAAGCACGCGCTCGTTCTCTGCTGACATTGCATTCTACCCCACTGCCCAGAATAGACTCTGCAAACAAAGGAAGTGAAGATAATTCTTTATCTATCACCTGCATGGGATATATGGCAACGTTAGATTGGACTGACGTTCCGCCAAGATACGTTGGAGTACATGATGTGTCTGAAGCGGTAGCAGACCTAGACACTGGAAGCGGATTATCTGTTCTTAACGCTGTATCATTTAGAACTCCAAATGATTTTATATCTAACGATTACTCGCTAGTAGAAAGTGTTGGCACAACCGCACCAGTTCCAGAAAGAACAGCAGGGAAGACATCTCTTGACTTTATAAATGACCTACTGGACTTAGGCGCATCTGGAGGCAAGGTTATTGTATCTGGATTAGAAAAGGGTAGGGTTTTTTATACGAAATCAAGACCAACGACGACAGATATGTACGCGGTTCCTTCTATGGATGGACAAATGGATTTCAGAGATAATGCAGGTCAAGAAATTCCGCGTCCGTTAGTAAAGTCTGGTATATTTGTTGAGTATAATGCTCCAGTCCCAGATTTGAGAGTTTATACTGACTCAATTTTAGACCCGACTGCTATATTTATAAAAGAAATAGAATATAGCGCAATGGATGATACGGTCAGAATCATAACACCAAATTCTGACCCGCTAGATGTAAGCTTGGCGAAGCTGTTTAGGCGCAGGAGATAGAATGGACATTATTGAACTGGTAGACCCATCAATTGAAGATGTATCCGCAGTTCTGCTCGGTGAAGAGTGCTATGCTGTATATGGAGCAAGTCTTTACTTTGCAGTAGGAGCGGGAGACGCCGACGAATCTGGCAGTTGGAGAGACACATCTACTACTCATCCAATTCAGCTCAGGATTGTATATTATGACTCTGGAACAGAAGCTATTACAGTCGGATATACAACCGATGGCACAACCGAAACAACTGGGACTGTGGTTACAAAGGGCAATACTTCAAAGTGGAAAGTAAAGTATTACACCCTGTCTAGCTCCGCGAAGTTTGGTACTTCCTATTATGCCGACAATTTAATGGCTGACTTTAGGCTGTACTCTGATGGAGACCTCTTTATATCGAATGTTTCAATTGCCGACACAACACAGCAGATTGACGCTCAGGTTGATGCCTCTGGTAAAAATAGGACATTCGCGAGAGACATCGCATCCCTAAACTTTGTATCTGGAAGCGCGGGATGGCAAATCACCCAAGAAGGCGATGCCGAATTCAATAGTGTAACAGTGCGCGGAACTATCTACGCTACAGCTGGGCAAATCGCTTCGTGGAACATCGGAACGGTTGACGCCTATACTATTTCAGCTGATAGTGGAAAGATAAAACTGAACAGCCAAACGCCCAGTATTTCAATGGGTGAAAGTGTTGCATCGTCCAACTCTGGATATTCCTCTGGAGTCGGAATATGGATGGGAAAGTACGCATCCACCGATTGGCGTTTTCGAGTAGGAGACCCATCTGGAAACTATATGTCTTTTAACCAGTCCACTGGGGCGTTGACGGTCAATGGGTCAATTACTGCAACCACTGGACTTATTGGTAATTGGACAATTGGCGCAAACACGATTTCGTCTGGCAACATATCCCTAAACTCTGCTACTCCCAAAATAACCATCGGCACGGCTACGGACTATTTGACCACTGGCAATGGTGTATTTATGGGAAACGACGGCGGAACGTACAAATTCCGCGTCGGAACGACTTCAAAGTATTTCGCATTTGACGGGACAAATCCAGTTGCAAGTGGAAACTGGATGGACGGGAATGGTGTTGAAACATCTCTGCAAACATGGACTACAAACATTGTATTCTCTTCAGCGAGTGCCACACAGGTCAACTGGACATCTGGAACAATAAGACTGAACGATGGTCGCACATTCTCTATTTCAAGTGGAAACACTGGAACAATGTCGGCACTTAACTATATCTATCTCGATACTGCGGTTAGCAGTACTGTCTTACAAAAGACAACCACATACTCAACTGCGGTTGGAAGCGGTAAGGTGATAGTCGCCGCCGCGCAAAATAATGCCACTGGCGCAAGTGTTATCCCATTTGGCGGACAACAACCTATTCTTGATGGCGGAGCACAAATAATTGCCGCAAGTATCACGGTTGGGCAGCTCGCCGCGAACTCGGTTGTAGCTTCTAATATAAGCGTTTCTAATTTGAGCTCTATTAGCGCAGACATGGGAACAATCACCGCTGGAACAATTACTGGTGCTACAATCAGAACCAGCGCAAGCAATCCAAAGGTGCAGATGGACACCTCTGGAATCATTGGTGTAGATTCTAGTGGCACAACAAAATTCAGTCTGTCGTCTTCAACTGGCGTACTGACCGCCACTGGCGCAACTATCCAAACCGCCACATCTGGAACTCGTATCTTAGAGGACACAACTGGACTCTTCGGATATAGTGGTTCTAGTCGTGTTTTTGCGCTCCCGTTAACAACAATCTCGAACTATGAAAGTAGCGGCATATCTATAGATGCTGGAGATTTCGTCTTGGGAACAAAAGACGCCAGTAATGTGTTTCCGCTTTTGATGAAAGGCAACGAACTTCAAACAATCGGTTTAGCAGTCGGACACAAATCGTTTACTGCAACGTCTACAGTGAGTGGCGTTACAAATTGTTATGACCCAGGAGGATACTCATTTATACGATATACTGGCTCTACAGCTGCCACAATAAAATATATTAAGAAACCAACAACCTCTTCTGCTAAGTTGTTATACATTAAAAATGACACGCAGAAGAAACTCACGCTGAGTAATAATCAGCAATCACCACCCGCTGGCGGAACATATGTCGCGTTGTCTCTATATGGCGCGGATGTTGTTATGCCGTCTTACGGCACTTGCGTTTTAATCTACGACAATGTGAACCTGCGATGGGCATTAGCGAGCAAGAAGGCTGACACTACAAACACTGGGTATCAGCCACTATCAGACGCTGGCTACGGTGAGGACATCTCGATTGCCTCATTGCTACCAACCGCAACGGTTATAGAAAATGGTATCCACATATCAGCAAAAGGTGGTGGAACGCTACAGGATGACATGGTTGTGGACGCCGCGACAACGTGGACAACTACATTGTTAACTCCTATGGATGGAGTAACCCAACTCTTGGATGATGGAGATATATGTTACATTACTGATGGAACAAATGTTACATGGTTTACGGTAGTATTTGTTTCCAACGACGGGGATGTTCAAACATACACCAGTACATTTGTAAACGGAGACCGTCCAGTAACATACCCAGCTGGTACTGGTGTAGTTGATTACGGGCAGAGCGGGCAGGGATTTATAAAGAAAGTTGGCAATAGCGGCGCGCCATATTTCTCAGTGCAAACCCATGTCGGCTCTCCTTATTCTGCTGTGTCCGAGAGAGTGAGGATTGGAAACTTAGATGGGTCTTTTGGTGTGTCTTCGGTGTTGTATGGCATTGCAGCTGGTGATTATGATGCGAGCAATTACATGCGTTACGATGAGGCAGAGGGATTCTTGTTGAAGGCGGGAAACGGCGCAATTACATTAGACAAAGACGGATTTCATACTGCGATAGTACAGATAGACGACCTTTCTATAAATCTGGGGGGAGGGGCTGATAGAGAACGCTCTCCATCTTCTGTGGCAGACGACTCTGGAATAGGAACTGTGGCGTGGTCAGATGTGAATTATGCTAAAGAAAGAGATACGAATTACGCGTCCGTATACGTAGACCAGGCGGGAGGAACAGACCCCATAAGTCATTACTTAGAGCTGACAGATTTTGGGTTCAGCATACCGTCTTCCGCTACGATTTTAGGAGTTTATGTTCAGGTGTTGGGATATTCAACTGGATATGTAGGCGGAGGTGGTGTAAATATCCAACTATTAAAATCTGGAGCTTTGACTGGTAGTGCTGGTGGATTGAACTTGTCAACAACTAATCCTCCAACATCCTATCTTGGAGTTGGAAGTCAGACAAGTTTGTGGGACGCAACTCTTTCATATTCAGACATCAACAATTCTGGATTTGGTGTTTCAATATGGGTTGACAATTCGGGGTCTTACCCATACCCACTACTGATTAGTATTGACCACGTTAAGATAAGTGTATATTATCAAACCCAAACTGGTCAGATACTGGTAAACAGCAATGGAAATTACTTTGATAGACTTTTATCTAGAAGCGACGTGACCATTTCGGCATCTGCCCCGAAGATTTATATGACAGACGAAACCACGTCCGCAAAGTCATTAACCATTACAACCGATGCCAACAAGACAACATTTAAGGAGGCGGCTGGCACAGACATACTAACCCTTGACCTAAGTAACAAGTCTGTTGTTGTCGGCAGCGCGGCACTCTCGACTAGTGCTACCGATGGATTCCTGTACGTCAATACAACAGCAGGCGCGCCATCTGGAATTCCAACCTCATGGACTGGACGCGCGGCTCTGAATATAGATACGACTAATGACCGTATTTACTATTATAATGGTGGATGGAAGTATGTCTCTGGTGGAGTTGGCGGATTAAATGCAGACACATTAGACTCAATTGACTCTACTGGATTCTTTATTTTGGCAGGACAAAGCGGTGGGCAAACGGCGATTGGCGGTACGGGTTCTGGCAACAACTTAACTCTTAAAAGTACTTCACATGCCACAAAGGGCAAAATCATTTTCGGCAACGCGGGAACTTCAGCCTATGATGAGGTGAACGAACGTTTCGGCATTGGCACGGCTTCACCAAGTGTCGCCTTTGACCTCAAGGGTTCACAGTTAATTGACGGTGCTTCCGATACCATTCAGTTACGCATACAAGGAGATGCTTCGCAAACGGCAAACCTCCAGACGTGGGAAAATTCGTCGGGGACGGTTCAGGCGGGCATATCTTCTGACGGTCGTATGGGCGTGGGCGTCGCGCCGACTGCCGCTTATTCTCAATATGTCAAAAAATTCGCCACCGACCAAACTTGGACGGGTCAGGGAATTGAAACGTGGCATCGCCTTACATCTACGTCGAGTGCGTACGCTGCAAAAGGGATATATATTCAATCGCTCCACCTGTCCGATAACGTGACCTATGTTGGAGATTGGACGGGGAGTATTGTTGCTTTACAGGCAACAACAGGGTTGTCGGGAACAAAAAACTTGTCTGGCGCACAAGTCGGAAATTTTTTCCTGACAGCGAGTGGTGGCGGGACACTGACGAATGGCTACGGCATTGTAATCAGTGCTCCGATTGTGACTGGTGGTAGTGCAATCACGAATAATTACGGTCTTTACATCTCGTCCCAAACTGCGGGTGCAACATTAAACTATGCACTCTACACTAACGCAGGGCTGGTACATTTTGGCGACAGTGTTGACATGTCAGATGGTGTCAACTTTATTTTCAATACAACCACTGGCACGAAGATAGGAACAGGCACTTCACAAAAAATCGGATTCTTCAACGCGACACCAATCGTGCAACCCAACGCAACAACAGATTTGGGAACGGTGTTGAGCAATTTGGGATTGCGCGCAAGTGGTACGGCATATCCGTTGACCACAAGTGGTTCTGTGCAAATCACTGGGACAAACCCGTTCGGATATGGCACTGGGGCAGGTGGTACTGTCACGCAATCAACGTCAAAAAGCACAGGCGTAACGCTCAACAAAGTGGTCGGCACAGTTACGATGAATAACGCCGCGCTTGCGGCAAACACTACAGTAACCTTCACGTTGACCAATTCTACGATTGCGGCGACAGACTTATTGATTATCAACCATACGTCTGGCGGTACGGCTGGAAGTTATCTGGTAAATGCACAGGTAGCAGCTGGAAGTGCGACAATCAACGTTAGGAATATAACTTCGGGTAGTTTGAGTGAGGCAATTGTACTGCGATTTGCTGTAGTTAAAGGGGTAACGTCATAAACTACTGTCTATATAGACAGTAGTTTATGACTGAACATAAAATGCCATTGACACCAGGATTCATTCGACGCGCTCAGGATACAACTGGCGACCAGATTAAGACATTTACAGACGGAAGCGGATATGCGATTCAGGCTGCTTCTTTGGTTGACGAAAATGCAACGCAGGTTGGAACGGCATCTAACCCGATGCCAGTGCTTGACACTGGCGCATGGCACTCCGATACGGAAACGTTTTCTGTTATGGAGAATGTGACATGAATTACCTAATTGAGCCCATGTGGGTCGCTGGCGCTCCAGGAAACGGCAATACAATATGGCAATGTCCAAATAATTGCAAACAATGGCAAATGGATTATTCTGGCACAGACCCGCGTATTCAATTTCCACGCGGCGAACGTACTCATGTCAAAGCTGGACGCGCCGACGCGTCTACGTTCCACCAAGGTGTCCCGTTTCAACCAGAACGCGTTAAGGTTTTTAACGGCAGAAACCATGAGGGTGTCAGAGAGCCACTTTTGAGAATGATGGGTGGAGATTTACAAGAACAATGTCAATGTATGGTCGTTAAAAAATTCGATGCTCCAGTGAAATGGGAAATCGGCGCAAAGGTCATCTTGTCTACGTGGTTCAAACCTACCATGCTCGGATACCAAACCATTGATGATGCCAGGCAACATCTTTTCTCAAATATCGAATTTAGAGGCGAACGTACTTATGAAACAAAACATCTGGCAAATCAAGTGTTCGGTCTGTTCTTGCGCGGCAATAAAATTTTTGCGATGTACTGGTCTGATACTACTTACCCCGCTACAGCAGACAGTATGGTGCGCTTTGATTTTGACACTGGTATAGTTCCTAACGAGTGGCATCGTCTTGTAATGAAGGTGGTTGCATCCGAAAATCCAAATGAATGGATTCCAAAAGTATCTCTCCGCACAAAAAATGAAACAATCTTACGATGGGTCGGATATTTGCCCATTAAAGGCAATAACAGCGTACACACGGTAGCATTTGGCGACGAACGTCCAAATGATAACGACGGGGGAACTTTCCTGTGGGAAAAAATGTTAATCTATTCAGACCATAACCCTGAAACTAATGTATAATATAGAAAATACCCATTGAGGAGAATTGAAATGCAAGTAACGCTACGAGATTTAGTTGTGAGTCAATCTGCCCTTTCCGAACTGTGTGGTCAGAAAGGGTCTGCAAAAATGACCTATACCCTAGCACTTGTCCTAAACGCAGTGCGACCACACCTGGAGGCATACCAAAAAGCAGTTGAGGTTTTACAGGAAAAGTACTTTATTCCAGATGAGAAAAATAAAGAGGTTCTGAGAGTTGACCCCTCAAAACGGGACGTGTTCAGACAAGAGTCTGACGAAATTCTCGCTCAAGAGGTCAATCTACCTATCGGTAAAATACGCTTTACAGTATTCGCCGCAGAGAATCTCGATATTAACGCCATAAACCTTTCACTGCTTCAGTGGTTAATTAAGGAAGATGACGCAGAAACGTTCTTTGAGGCAACATCCTAAAATAATTCCAACCATTCTTACAACATGTGTGGTTCTGTTCTTCACCGTAGTCTACCTCTCTATATTGCTTAGTGTATACAGAGATATTTTTCCGTACACCCCCCTAAGGAACGAAAACCCGCAAATTGTGCTGAGTCGAGTATCTGGACTTGATGATATGCCAGCTACTACTTTGCGCTCCAAACATGTCGTTACAAAAGCGGTAAAGTGCAACACCTCTCCAATGCCCATTCCCTATAAAGGTGAATTTCAGTTTGTTCAGGTGAAACCGTATCGTATTTATGTCGGAAATAAAGTCGGAAGCTCAATACGCTATCCTGGATGCAAAGAATATGTCTATAATAATGAACTCCCCGATGGTCTCACTAATGGCACTTGGCGCATTGAAGGTGTAGACATAGCCGAAGACCCTATTACTGGAAAAGTTCAACGAGAAATATGGTATACTCAGGATTTTGAGGTTCTGCCATAGGAGGCTCGCATGGACTTGTCTACTATTACTCTCTCTCAGGTTATTAGCACGATACGAGACGCTGGAGCTATTGGTATCCTTGTACTCATTCTGGTAGGTGGATATAAGAAGTGGTGGGTCTGGGGACACCTGTACGAAGCATCGCAACGCGAACGCGACGAATGGCGCGACATTGCGCTGCGTGGAACTGAACTCGCTGACCGTATTGTTGAAATTACTAAAAAAGGACACAGAGATGCTTGACAGAATCATTGAGTTTATATATAAATTCAGACATCCTACTGTTCCCCCAGATAGGGCGCGTCAAATCGAACTCGCCCGCAAAAAACAATCAGAAATTGAACGTCGTATCTTTCTGATGGAAACAGAGTTTAATATGATTATGATGGAGGTGCGTCATGGATAAGATATTGGGACATCTCCTTGTCTTTGTGTCCCTCGCTACCACTTTGGTCTCTTTGCTGTCTCTTTACGAAGAATTAAAAACAAGAAACATTATTTTATCTGAAAACTTAGAAAGTCGCTACTTAAAACTTAATCGAATACACATTCGCAACTCTGCCTTTCGAGCTTTATATGCTTTTTCTCACACCATTCTCGCTGTGCTATTACTTCTAAATAACAGCAATCAGACACTTATATTCTTCGCGATTGGTATTCTTATCCTTACAGACTCTTTTACTGTTGTCAATAGTCTTGTGGATAGAAACGAACGCGAACGCATTCGTTTCTCAGAGGATTCCTGAGTCCCTCTATAGACGCTCTAGTATAGTAATACAAGATTCTACAAACACAGATACCCTCAGTCGTTAGACGTAAACCGAGTGCATTCGCGCGCGCGTTCGCGCCGCTCCGAGAATTCTGTACGCGCGCGCGCCGCGCAAAGTTTTCTTGTGTAACCGCGTAGAACAAATGTGCTAACACGCAACGACCTGCGAATAGAACATCCGCACCTTAAAGAATTGACGCGAAACCGCGCGGAATCTTTAAGGTTGACGCGCTTGCAATTTTCGGAAAACCTGCTATACTTGTGAACGTGGCGGCGCAATAGGGCGCATCCAAATCAGACAAAAGGACAAACCGAAATGGAAAACCAAAATGCAACTGAAATTTTCAACGCACTGAAAAAAATCGCAGATGAATACCTCGCGCCGAACTATAATGGACAGACATGGTTCGCTGTGGGCGACAACAGTGCTGACTATGGAAAAATTTACGAAATCGTGAACTTTCGCGAAATAGACATGGAAACCGAAATTAACGGCGTGCCTTGTTTTCTTGTCGTCAAGTTATCTCACAAGGAATGGGGAATGTACGTGGGTTTTTGGCACGAAACGCGGCAAGATATTTATCGTTCCGTTGACGACGATGGAAATTGGGACGCGCAAATTGCAGTGCAAAATGGGCGCGTGAAATATATGCAATCTATTGAATGCGGCACAGAAGTTGTACTTGGCGAAAAATGGTATGTCAATTCTGAATTCAACGCGGACAAATACACAAGGGGCGGATGGAAATTTCACAAAACTATTTGCACCATAGTCAAATAAATCTCGAAAGTGCGAAGGTCAAATGAATGGCGCGGCATTCCTGAATGCCGCTTCTAAAAATAGAATGCCCGCAAGGGCATTTTTTTTTGTACGCCTATCTTATGTAACCGTATAGAACAAATGTGCTAACATCCGACGACCTGCGAATAGAACATCTGTTCTAGCACGCGCAACGACCCGCCGCGTCTTATGTAACCGAACATCCGTTCTAACACCCAACGACCTGCGAGTAGAACAAAAGTGCTAGTTGACACGCGGTGTGACCTATGCGATAATGTTGGTGTGGGGATGCAATAGGGCATCCGCAAAATCACAAGGGGCGAAAAAATGATTATCACATCGAAATTTGACGGAAAATGCAAAAAGTGCGGCGCGACAATTTTGGCAGGAACGAAAATTGAATGGACGCGCGAAAGCGGCGCGACATGCGCGAATGGATGCAAAAACGTACAGACTCAAAGCGCGGCGCGCGCAGGTGTAACGCAAGAGGGGATTTACAAGCGCGGTGAAACCATATACCGCGTTAAATTCAATCAATCGAAAACCGCGTTATACGCGGAGCGATTGCACATTATCACGGGTAACCGCCTGAATGGTGAATTAGAAGTGGTAAAATGGGATTATGAATATGAACGTGGTGCGGTGTATTCGCTTGATGCAGATATGAAAATGAATGCACAAGAGGCCAAGGAATTGGCAATACAGTACGGCTATTGTGTATGGTGCGGGACGAAATTAAAAGATGCAAAGAGTGTCGCGAATGGCATAGGGCCAGTATGCGCGAAACGTTTCAAGTAAAGAAAATGCCCGCAAGGGCATTTTTTTTGTACGTCCGTCTTATGTAACCGTATAGAACAAATGTGCTAACGTCCAACGACCTGCGAATAGAACATCTGTTCTAGCACGCGCAACGACCCGCCGCGTCTTATGTAACCGAACATCCGTTCTAACACCCAACGACCTGCGAGTAGAACAAAAGTGCTAGTTGACACGCGGTGTGACCTATGCGATAATGTTGGTGTGGGGATGCAATAGGGCATCCGCAAAATCACAAGGGGCAAACAAAATGGCAATCTTTGGACATGCTGCGGACAGGGTTGATTCAAGAGTTAAAAAAAGCATTGGCGACAAAATTGCCGCAAACATCGCACGCGCTGCGAACAATGCCGCGAAGCAAGCTACGCGCGACACAGCAGTTATCTTGTATAAAATCGGATACACTGTTCACGCGGGACAATCAACGGGTGATACGATTGTTGCAGTTATTCGCAATCGCCGCGTCACAACTATTATGTTGCGCGAATCGTACAGGAATAACACGCAAGGATTGCGCGTAGAAGAAGTATGGGACTGGAGCTAGAGAATTGCCCGCAAGGGCAATTTTTTTTGTACGCCTGTCTTGTGTAACCGCATAGAACAAATGTGCTAACGTCCAACGACCTGCGAATAGAACATCTGTTCTAGCACGCGCAACGACCCGCCGCGTCTTATGTAACCGAACATCCGTTCTAACACCCAACGACCTGCGAGTAGAACAAAAGTGCTAGTTGACACGCGGCACAATCGGCGCGATACTACGTTTGACCGCAAGCGCGGAGGAGGGCAGGAGCGGCAGCCAGCGTCAAAATAGAACATCCGTTCTAGACGTTGTTTCGGGGCGTCTTGTGTAACCGCGTAGAACGAATGTGCTAACACGCAACGACCTGCGAATAGAACATCCATACCTTAAAGAATTGACGCGAAACCGCGCGGAATCTTTAAGGTTGACGCGCTTGTGTTTTTTTTGCAATCTGCTATAATGTTGGTGTGGGGATGTAATAGGGCATCCGCAAAATCACAAGGGGCAAACAAAATGATTATCGCACAAGAACTTGAAAGAATTGCAGAATTTTTGAATGACATTATCGCGCTGAATAGAAAACGGCGCGAAATTGCGAACGAGTTCCGCGGGGGACGCGGAGACCCGTACAATGAATGCAAAGATAATGGCAAACGCAATTGGAAAAAATTTGTTGCCTTAAGTGGCGATAATGCGATTGACATACACGCGCTGAATGACACCGCGCGCGAAATTGATGCAATCCGCGCGGAAATGCGGCGTCAATTTCGCTCGTTTGTAGTTGGGACTTTAGTTTGGTATCTTTCAGATGAACTACAAAAAATTTGCCTGGAGTTCCTGAAAGACGGAATCAGTACCGAAATGTTGTTTCTTGACGGAAACGACAATCCGCGTACCGATTTATTCTTGCGATTACAAAAGGCCTCAAATGGCAAGGGCGCGGGAAAAATTGTGGTGAATAAATAGAAAAAATGCCCGCAAGGGCATTTTTTTTGTACGTCCGTCTTATGTAACCGCGCTAGGCTTGTGAGCGCAATCTTATGTAACCACGAAATTAGAACGTCCGTTCTAACGCTCGAAACGCGACCTGCCGCGTCTTATGTAACCGAACACCCGTTCTAACACCCAACGACCTGCGAGTAGAACGGACGTTCTATGCTTCGCGCACTCTGCACTGACATAGAACAAATTTTCTACGCGGCGCGGTTTGCGAATTTTCGCAAACCGCCAAAAGGCCCAAGTCCTAGAATGTGAACAAATGTTCTATGGATTTATAATTATAAAAGCGCATTTTTCGGAAAAAAATTCTTGTGTAACTGAAGAATTTGAAAGAAAACGTAAAATTGCGCCTATTCTTATGTAACTTTTTAGCACCCTGTCGGATAGAGTGCTAAAATTCTTATGTAACTCGTTCTATTGTGCGCCTACCTGGTGCATATTCTTATGTAACCTATCGCGCGTTATGTAAAGTGGAATTGACAAAAATCTCGTTTTGGGGTATAATTATAGAGTCAAAGGCGAAAAAATGCCTATTTTATAGGCAAAAAACGTCATTTTAGAACAAAAGTTCGGAAAATCGGGGCGGAGTTACCCAAGACGGGCAAAATTTGGGTAAAATCTGTGCCGAGCAATACCCCGTGGTCGAAAGGCTCGTGGTCGAATCCTCGTGGTCGAAAGGCTCGTGGTCGAAAAATGAGAAAACCGCGATATAATTCGCGGTTTTCTTTTTTAGAAATCGAATTCTTGGTTGCGCCAAGTTGGGATTTTGTATTCAAACGTGACGAAATTTCCTTCGGCTGTTGCAACGACTTTTCTACCTTTTTGCTCATCACACCATTCTTGCAGGGCGCGTTCATTCAAATTTTCAGTCTCGAATCTTGCAAGTACCGTACCGTCGCTTGCGTATTTTACTACGTGCCATGTTTCTGTCATTTTGGTGTTTATCCTTTTTGGGAGTTGTCGGCAGAGATTAAGGTACTTTTCGTAAATCTCCGCCGACAAAAGTAGTATAGCACGGTCTTGTTTTTTTGTCAAATTTCCAAATTTACAGGGTCTTCTTCAAATTGGAGAGCGTTGTACGCATTCAGCAAAGCTTCGGCACGTTCAGCGTTAGTGAGCTCGTTGTTCACATCGAGACACACCGCGAGCAAAATCAGTTTCGCGCGTTTTGCGCCATTGTATTCCATCGCTTTTTCAAGCATTTGTTTTGTGTCCATACGCTCCCCTTTGGTCAATCCGTCCCAAATTTGTATGTACCAGATTCATCAAAACGCCCACAGTATTGCGTGCGAAAGTAATGCTCCATCGCGCGCCCATTTTTTCCGTAAACTTCAGCGCGCCCATCGCTTGTGACCTTGTACCCCTCTGCAACTCCAAATGTGCCATCTGGAAATTTGACAACGTACATGTGGATTGCTCGATACACATTCTGCGCTTGTGCGATTGCTTCACTGTGTGTCATTTTTCATCTCCCTGTGAAGTTTGCCTACAAGAGCATTGTATCACGGCGCGGCGGTTTTGTCAAGCGGGCGTGTGAACGAAAATTGCCAACCGCAAGATTGCAAGGCAAATTCATGGAGTTCATTGTTACCAGTGACAAAAGAGAATTCTGTTGACATTTTTCACCCCTCTATAGTCTATTATACGCAAAATTTCGTTTTTGTCAATAGGTAGAATCGAGTCATTTTTGACTGTTGACAAATTTCTTCATTTGACCTATACTTAAAACATAGGCAAGCAAGCATTCACAAGGGAGCGCATACAATGGAAAACATTATTCCTACCCTGATTTTCGCCGTCGTTTTTGGTACTGCCTTTATATTTTTTTGGCGAAATATCGAAATGTAGCCCCGCAAGGGGTTTTTTTTTGTACGCCCGTCTTATGTAACCGACCAGAACAAATGTTCTACTTGACAAAATTGTGTGAATCTGCGATAATGTAGGTGAGCGGGGATACCGCAAGAGGGCAGGAGCGGCAGCCAGCGTTAAAATAGAACGGATGTTCTATACTGCCGTCTTATGTAACCACCAAAAATGCCTATCACCGCGATAGGCGTTCGTACCGATTCTTGCCGTACTTGACAGCCCGTTGACGTTTTGCCGAAAATGTGAGAGTCAACGAGACACTGAATGCTACAGCGAGTCCGATTGCGACAATGATTTCGATAGGCATTGTTTTTTCCCCTTTTTTATTCTTGTATCGCCTTGATTAAACGCGCCCGTTCATAAAACAAACTAAAAGCGCGTTCAGCGTCCGTCCCCTGGTAAATTTGCAGAATCTCCCCACTATACCAATCCTTGAATTCTACAATCCATGTCTCTTGGATAACAGCCAAGAGTAATTGTCCAGGGCGTTCGAGAAACCCGAAATATAAAAAATCTTTGGCATCTTTACTGTATGCATCAATGTAAATTTGGGGCATTAATGCTTTCATCAATTCGTTGATTTTTGTTATCTTGTTTTCCATATACTCATTATACGCGGAATAGTTTTTTTTGTCAAGTATCCCGCTTTTTTGATTTTATCGCAAACCGCCAAAAAGGCCCAAGTCCTAGAAATGGAACAAATGTTCTATGGAATCCTAACTATAAAGCGTAGTTTTCTGAATCTAAAATCTTGTGTAACCGCCCGCTTTGCCAACTATTCAAAAATTCTTATGTAACCGCGTGGAACAGATGTTCTATTGCGAATCAAAAAAAAGGGGCGTTAGCCCCTACTTGCCCTTGCCCTTGCCCAACAGTACTACCTTGCCCGTGCTGAGGTCAACACCCGTTTTCTTGCCGACTTTGATAATCACGTTTCACCCCTTTTGTGAATTTTGCCTACAAGAGCATTATAGCGCGGATAGGGAAATTTGTCAAGAGCTCAATTCAGATTGAATATCCGCCCGTACTTGTACGCGACTATGACCATGCTAAAATCGCGCAATTCCGACACCTTGCAAATTTCGAAAATTCCGCCCATCAATGCTACTACAGCGTACGCTACACCGTCAAAAGTGCTAGCGAAGCGCGCGGCGTTAATTGCGGCATTCTTGTTTGGGTGTGTCATTTTGTTTTCCATGACCATATAATAGCACGGTCTCAGAAATTTGTCAAATAGAACAGATGTTCTACTTGACAAAGGTGAGCGTTAGCGCGATACTACATTTGACCGCAAACGCGGAGGAGGGCAGGAGCGGCAGCCAGCGTCAAAATAGAACGGATGTTCTATGCCGCCGTCTTATGTAACCGATAGAACAAATGTTCTGACGAATAGAACAAAAAACCTACAGGGATTTAACTTGTTTCCCGTAGGTTTTTCATTGACTCGGCGCGTTTTAGTGAAAATCAATCTTGAATGTCACTTGCGCCATAACGTACTCAAAGTCGTCACTATGTACGGCATCACATGCTAGGGGAATGTTGGGATACTGGCCCTCTTGTGTTTCAACGTAGCATGTAGGCAGATTGTGAGCTGCCGCATAGTCATCAAGTAGTCCGCCGTGACTATACACAATTTTCAAGTTTGGTAACGGGTGAGCGATAAGCCAATTTGCAAACGTTGCTTGTTTGGTGTATCCAAAAAAAGTCACATTTGGCAATGCTTGCGCGATTGTATACCATTTTTGAAAGTACGCAAAATCGTAAAAATCACCGCTTGAGTGAATGCGTACAATCTCGAAATTGTTTTTGACAATTTCGCGGATAGCGCGACTGACAAACGTTGCGCGCAAGCTGCGCGTCTTATTGATTTTATGCAATTTGTATACGGACGGATATACAGCTTCGGCCTTTGCCGCGTAACACAAGAATTTTCCAAGTTTGAGAATTTTCTTGTGACCATTGCGAACTACCACGCGCGCATGACATAAATTTGCCATAGGGCATGTATGCCCCGCCAACAGGTCAAACGTCGCGACTTTTTTCCCTAGCCGCGATTGCAAATGTGTCAACTTGCTATTCTGTGTACCGAACATTTTTTTGCTCATGTGCCTATTATAGGTTAAGTGATAAAATTTGTCAAGAGGAACGGATGTTCTATTGTCTTATGTAACTTGCAATAGAACAGATGTTCTACTTGACAAAAGTGAGCGTTAGCGCGATACTACATTTGACCGCAAACGCGGAGGAGGGCAGGAGCGGCAGCCAGCGTCAAAATAGAACGGATGTTCTATGCCGCCGTCTTATGTAACCATACTTGACAAAATTTCTCTTGGGCGGTATGATATTTGGGATACACACAAAAATTGTGCGGTATGTCATGCCGCGCGCCCTATCCGCGCGCCCTATCCGCGCGCGATATCCCCGTGGTCGAAAGTGCCGTGGTCGAAGTCTCGTGGTCGAAAATGCCGTGGTCGAAAAATGAAAAAACCGCGAATTATATCGCGGTTTTCTTTTTTTACTCTTGTGCGTATTTCAGCGCGCGGTTTGCGGCACGAATCGGGCGCAGTCTCGCGTTGTACCAATCCATCAAAGGCACGTCTGGCAGGTCATACAAAGACATGCAAGCGAAACGTTGCACAAGGGCATCCACGCGCTTTGACCATTGTTCAAACGTCGGTTGGTCGTCGGCGTCCATTTTCTGCGGCGTACCTTTTTTAACTGCGATTTTGATTTTCATGTTGCCTCCATGCGTTCATAATATCATTATGCATTACATTTGTCAAGCGGTCAGTGCGACGAGTATCTGCGCCGAAACCATCGAAGCGGCGTTCGTATCCATGTAATCGTCATCAGCAAATGTGATACGAAACGGATTACCGCGTTTGTACGCTACGGATATTTTCCCGTGCGTATTTTCTGCGCTGAAAATGAATCCGTTTTCATTTGCAATCACGCGACATTGTGCCGATTCCATGATTGCAACATGCAAAAACGAGTGAATGAATTCAAGCATTGTTTGCCTCCATGCGTTCATAATATCATTACGCATTACATTTGTCAAGCGGTCAGCAATTTTTCAGCAAGCGACGGGTGAGCGTAAATTGTAACGCCCAAATCTTTTCCACAGAAAATAGAATGTTCTACCAAAAGTACTTCTGCTGTCAATTCAATCTTCGCACCCTCAAACGGATTGACCCACGGAGAGGGAACGAATGGACTGCGAATTTCACCAGTGCGATTCAGTCCGCGATAAAAATTGCGTGTACCACCGCCCCAATTGGTGTCGTGCAGCGTAACCGATTCGGCATACACTACCCAGAATTTTCTACCTTTGTATTCAGGGAATACCGCGGAAACGATTTCGCCAACCTGTGATTTGTTTACCTTGATTCTCGGATTCATTTTTCGCCTCACTGTGACTATTATAGCAGCCGATGGATTATTTGTCAAGCATTTGACAAAACTTGACAAGCATGGTATATTCACATTGAGCGCGGGAGCGTGTGAGGACAGGAGTCCGCACCAGCGTCGAAATAGAACGGACGTTCTATGTTCTAGGACTTAGCCATTTTCGCGCTCAAAACAAAAAAACCGAGTCAATGACTCGGTTTTTGATTAGAACATTTGTTCTACTTGGTTACATAAGATGGACACGCAAAAAAAAGAGACGCTTTAGGGCGTCTCGTCTATCACTTTGCCGTCAGCGTCCAATTTCGCGAATTTCAAGACAAACTTGGATTGCTCTTTGAGAAAATGCTCCATGCTCTTGTAATTCTGCGCGCCGCGAACCCACGTTGCCGCGTTGCGAAATTTCAGTACTTCGTCAGCGCGCACACCTTCGGGGTGGTATCCATATCCGTCAGCATGAGTCAAGCGGCATCCCGAACCGTTTGCGCTACTTGGAATGTAAGACACGCCAAGATTGTAGTACCAACCGAATTCATCGGGTTGAATGTTCAAGACACACCCATTCTCAAACCAGTACAGCGATTTGGTTGCCGTTCCGCGTTGGCGCATGTCCATTGACGTATAACTATACACTTCGAGTCCTTCAGATTGCAGCTGTTTGAGTACGGGCATCAGGTCGTCGCAAAGAATGTTCATGTTTTTTCTCCTTTTCGCCTACAAATCTAATATACACCAAGTTTGGATATTTGTCAAGACTCTAGATTGTCTTGAACGTTTTAGTGAATTGTTCCGAAAACGGCGCGGCGTCAATGTCGCTTGACCATACCGAATTTGTAATATCTCCAGCCTGATTGCAAGCTGCTACTTTGACATTCGCGCCAACAGCCGCGCACCCTCGCGCGAAGCTAACGCAGTGTCCAAAGCTGCCTTGATACAGGCGCACTGCATTGCGGTTTTTACTTTCATTCGAGAATATCGAAACCTGAAAAACATTTGCAATGCCACATTGATATACCAGAACGATTTTCATTTTTCCTCCATGTCCTTATTATGCCGCACGAATCACTTTTTGTCAACTGTCTATCCAGACAGAACATATGTTCTATAATAAGGTAGGGTTGGACTCCTGTCCTCACACGCTTTCGCGCTCAACTGTAGTATAGCAAAAGAACAGGGTTTTGTCAAGACTCGCCCTGTTCGTCGTCGTCATATCCTACAGCAATTCGATTTCGTCAATTGTTGCGGCAACCGTGCCACCGCTACCCCACAGGTTAACATGGTAGTACCTGACCGAGAATCCCAACACGGTAGGCAAGTCGGTATACCACGCGACCACGCCACATCTGTTACCACTAACCCGCACATGTTTTCCGAGAATAGCGTCCATGATTTTTGTCCCCTTTCTACCCTCTTATTATAGCAAGGTATCATACCTTTGTCAATAGGTACGCCCCTGTCACATATCCTTTGTCAAAGTCCGACGCGGATAGAGGCGCAGGGGCGAGTTTTGAAATTTCGTTTATGTGACTGCCGTACCGCTTCACTTACTCACGCGACCCACTTCAGTCCGTTATCTATGGCGGTACGGCAGTCGGATGTCGGTGGAGATTTTAGATTTCATATCGGTCAGTCCATCGCCCTAACACTTGCAAGCGTTAGGCACTTCACCGCCGAAAGGTACTTTCCGTAAATCTCTCACCGACAAATTCATTGTAACACGATACTAAATCTTTGTCAAGGGGTCGCCCAAGAACGCGTAAAGTCCATCAATGCGCCTCAAAACTTCTTTTCCGTTTGCATTCACAACACAGATTTTAAGCATGTCGCGCCCCTTAGATATTCATATCTGTATAATCCACCCGTTACCGCACTTTGTCAATCTGTCTTGGTGAGTTCGCCCAAGATTGCAGAATTAACAAAACTCGCATCCCTTGTATCGAATACATCCCCATTGGCATCGAAAATAGTAAAAACTGCTCCGTCGAATGAAACGGAGATATAACCGACTGCATTTTTCGCATAGAAGTTGAATCCCATATCATTGACCGTGATTTTGCATGTCGCACCCTCAGCAACAGCTATACGGGTAAAAGATTCTAAGAATGAAAGCATTCTAACCCCCTTATGACTCTATTATATGTCACATTCTGGGATTTGTCAAGGGCGAATTTAGGACTTGACAAAATCGGCTGGGGATGCTATACTACAATTGACCGCGAAGCGGAGGAGGGCAGGAGGGACAGGCATCCTAAAAATAGAACAGATGTTCTATATTCTAGGACTTTGCTATTTTAGAACCAAAAACAAAAAACCGCGTCTTGCGCGGTTGATTTGTTATGGGTCACTTTGGATAGCGTATATGGCATAGCAGACCCCGCGTCAGTATGTCCGCGATTATACGGGTCTTCAAAATTACGACAGTCAATGTGATGTCATTAGCTTTCGAACGTCTCACCACGCATTTTCCGCCCAGTCTGGCACGGGGTATCGAACCCCAACGCTGCGCGCCCCTAGTCAAGATGTGACGCACTAGGCGTCACGCTCCATCTCAAAATCAATCCAAAACAGGTCAGACAAAAAGAACTCTACGCCGAAAACGTTTGCGCCGAGAATTTCCACTTTATCACCCCTTTGGTTAATTTTGCTTACACCCCTATTATAGCGCGGTCTCAGTCTTTTGTCAAGAGAGACCAAGAGACCGCGCGAGTATCGGGTATGCTTCTATTAACTCTTGCTCTGACACAATCCAAGAAGAGTATTCATCGCCATGATACCATACACGATAATTTGACGCACCGACTCGATTTGCGCGCAACAAATCGCGCGGGCCCCCACTAACAATTTGTGCAAACAAGTAACCACACGGGCGCGTTTCTGTAGATTTTTCACTGTCAATATAGACCAACGGACTAATGACATTCCCAAGCGTCGGGTCAGTACATTTTTCCATGCGGCATTGCCAAATCCCAACCAAACCACCCCTTGCAATTTCTTCTACCTCACCCTCAATTCCAATCATTGCCATACAGTGAGCGTAATAATCACGCGCTGAGGCATCCTCTTGACCACCCATTGCAACAATTTTGATTTTCATTTTTTTCATCCTTTCGCTATGATGCTATTATATACAATCTAATAAAGTTTGTCAATCTGCCACACAGATATTGACAAAAATCAGTAATCCTGCGATACTACCGTTGAGCGCGAAGAGCGCAGGAGGGCAGGAGTCCAACCCAGCACAAAAATAGAACGGATGTTCTACACCGATGTCTTATGTAACCCGCAGAACATATGTTCTATTTGGGGTAAATAAAAAAGGGGCAGCTTTTCGGCTACCCCTTTTTGTCTCACGCGGTTACTTTGGTAATGCCTGCCTTGTCGCCAAATTCGCGTTTGAGAAACGCGTCCGCGTCGGTATCCAACAAGCGATAGGCACTGCGTTTCACGTCGCGCACGTATCCATCGCCCAGCTCCCAACTGCCGTACGTATACGGAGAGCGCGTCGCGAGAAACCATCGCGCATACGGATTCGCATCTTCTTTTTCGGCGGATTGGTACGTTTTCAGCACCAAGTAATCGAATCCGCCGCCGCGATACACCGCATACGCGTTTTCCTTTTTGACCGTTTTGCCCATCGGATTTTTCGGCATTTTTCCTCCCTTGTTTTTTGTCCGTCTTGCATTCAATATAACACGACTCAAATGTTTTGTCAAGCTACAAATGACTCGCAAGGTGAGTCAGAGCGTCCGAACAAGAATATCGCCCTACTGATACACCGTTGGCATTGTAGCAACGCCAAGACGATTTTGATTCAGAGTACCCTATCACTGGTACACCATTCAAGAATAGGGTATAATGACCGTCCCCATCATTCACACACTCGGCGTTATATGCCGACAGATTCTCCGCAAGTGATTCGATAAGTTTTTGTTCCATGTCTGTATTATATGATTGATTCTTACTTTTGTCAATAGGAAACTCCCCACTTGACAAAAAACGTGAATAGCGCGATACTATGACCGAGCGCGAAGAGCGCAGGAGGGCAGGAGTCCAACCCAGCAAAAAAATCTTGTGTAACCAACACTTGACAAAAAAAGAACGGCGTAAGATAATTTTCATGGTGAGATTTTTAGTGACCCACCGCGCGTAGGCGCGGTGGGTCGTTCTGTGTCCATTCCCACCACACACACGTACAAAGGCTCGTGGTCGAAAGGCTCGTGGTCGAAAGGCTCGTGGTCGAAAGGCTCGTGGTCGAAAAAACCGTACATTGCTGTACGGTTTTTTGATTACACTTTTCAAATCGAGTAAATGCGGACAGTCAGTGTTCCGTGAATATAAATATAGTTTTCCAAATACCCGTTAAACAGTCCGCGAATTTCAATCGGAACGTTATTGCGGTTCACTGTGAACGCATCCAAAAACAATTGTAATCCATATCCATAATCGCTGCCGAGAAACGTATACAGAGCGTCAATGCGTCTTTGTACGTCGTTGCCGCTTTCGTGGTGCAGTTGAATTTTGATTTTGGTATCGCATTTTTCGTAATGGTTGGCTGAAGACAAAGGTTCAGCACTGCGCTTTTGCGCCAGTTTCCCGCGATTGGTAAACCAAAACGCATGTTTTTCTGCCCATCCTTCAATCGTTTTTGCCGTTTGGTCGAGATACCAATACGGAAACGACACCCTGACCGCATCGCGTTGTTTCTGGTTAAGAGCATTCCATTTGATAAGTTGCATATATATCACCCCTTGTACGGTTCATCGCACAAGCACATCATTTCGTCAATTGCGCCTTGCAATGTGTCGAAGATTGACGTATAAAACTCTTCGTCAATACTTTCGCAGTGGATATAAAACCCACTTGGAACCTGGAAAAACGTCAGATTGTATTCGCGGTAGGTAATGTTTTTCATGTCTGTATAATACACCAGTCACCACACTTTGTCAATCTGCAATCTCGTGCAATTTCTTGAAAAACACGCAGAGCGCGTCAGCGAAAACATACCCTTCAAAGAGAATGACAATACCGCCGTTGTCAATGTAATACACATACCAGCTTTGGTCTTTGATTTGACCAATGCGTAGCATCCATTCCGCGCGCCCGCGCCAAACCGAAAGACAAACATGATTCGGCGCATCTTTGATTCTTACTACGATTTGGTTGTATCCCATCGCAAAGACAAGATTCAGTAACGATTCGAGTGCTTTGAGTGTATTATACATTCGTGCCTCCATGTCTTGAATTTTAGAGGTTTGCCTTGACATACTTTGATTGATACTTTCCATTTCCCTTTAACGCTGCAATTACGTTTCCAATCGGGCGCAGGTATCTACAAATTACAGTATGTCAAAACCTCTATATCATAATCATATCTCTTTTTTGCGATTTTGTCAAGGGTGCGAAAATCCATGTTTGAGTGTGCCACAAAAGAACACTTGCGACATTGACCCGTAAACAGTCATCCCGACTCTTGACAAAGAACAGGAACGGCGCGATACTATGACTGAGCGCGAATAGCGCAGGAGGGCAGGAGTCCAATCCAGCGTTAAAATAGAACAGATGTTCTACGGTCTAGGACTTTGCCAAAAACAAAAAACCGCGCAATTTGCGCGGTCTCTGTTTCGGTAAATCTATACGCAACGTCGGGTACTTCTCCACGCCCCGTTAAAACGCTCTCGCGCTGACGCGCTGCTGTTCCACTAGGTAGGTATCAATAGCGAGCTACGTAACATTACCGATGTCGTTAGCTTTCGGTTGACGCTGATTGTAGGGAATTGAACCCTATTGGGGAATCCCTTGAACTCCATGCCTATTACAGTTTCGACCTGCATATAGTGTGGACTCGAACCACATTGGGGGACGCCTTTATGCCATTCAACCGCGTCAACCGAAAGATAACGCGGTTCGATTTACTGGAGGGGCGGTTCGGGCAAAGTGCCTTCGCCTACCAGTACATCAGCGGGTAAGACCTGCTAGTTATCTGGGAGCGTATCCCCGTCCAGTGCAAGCGGTGTTGGAAGGCGTATAGAACCTTCGACTTCGTTCCCGAATACATCCCAACCCGCTACTCTTTGCCGAGCGAACAACTCAATGCGTGGAAGGTCGCCACACAACTTGACAATCAAATCCCTAATTTCGGCAGGCTTTTCACTATGCTTACCGATTGGTGAATAGACCAATTCTGAAATACTGCGGTCTATCGCTTTTGGATTTCCCTTCGTTGCTAGTAAACAAACTTCTGAATTTCTTCGAGTCCATTGACCCATTCCAAAAAAGTCAGAATCCGCTTTTCTATTTTGCTTTATCCATGTAAAAGCGTTTGTCTTGTAAAAGAAACCCCAAGCCTTTATACAGTAAAGTGCTTCTGGCAACATCGGATAAGAATCCCATAAAAACAAAATCGAATTATCTGCCGCAAGTGTTTCAACTGGCATGTCGTAAATTTCAACTGGTCGCAGACAACGATAGGATGTATTTTGCCCACGTCCACCAGCAACAGATGAACTTATAGAATAACTCCATGCGGGGTCTGCGTAAATTATAGAATACTTCATTTTTAGCATTCCAACGGCGATGCGTTCACGAAACCCACACTCCCGCATCACGTAAAGACCAAACCATTTTGTGAAACTCTTCTGGCGTGCGACCATGTGCCAGACATTTGAAACGACGATAGGTATCGTCGTCCATCAAAACCAAATAACGACCCTGTTCACCGTATGGATAGCAATGAGCCGCGCCACCACAACGGCGAAGATACCAAGCAATCAATTTATGTAGTAAGTGTTTCATGTTTCTTCTAAGCATCTAACGGATTAAAAATCGGGCTGAGATAATGCTTGGGAGGCGGAGAATCCCGCCAATCCGATGCACGCTTTGTTTGGCCTCTTCTGCGCTACGGTGGCGTTTGTTGCCAACGGACTAGCCGTTTGCCCAGAGCGCACTTCGCAAATTTGGGAAGGGACTCGGTGGCGATACAAGGCTTTTATAACCGTAACTGTTCATTTATTCGAGCGCAGAATCCCAACGACTACTTGATGTGGGAATGATAGCCACGCGAATGCTTAGAATTACACAGAGAATTGGATACCGCTTAAACGCTGTGGCGCACTCGATTCGTTCAGTCGGCACGACGCCGAAACTCTCACTCCCACACTCTTATTGTATCACCTTATCCTAATTTTGTCAAGGGCGTGGGAATCCGTGTTCCAGAGGGTCGCCCAAGAACCCTTGCGTTCTTTTTCCGTAAACAGTACCACCCCCCCCCATCCTGTCCAATGTAGGGAAAAAAAGTATCTGCCCAATTTGTCTGGGGTCTTTGTTTCATATTCTATCTGCGCTGTCGCTGGAGATATGATTTTTAATTTGTTCCAATCCAGTCCACTGTTTACAGCGTGATAGATACACGTATTTTCAAATCCAAGTATGGCTGAGATATATTTGGGCAGCCCGCGTATTTCTCCCATCGTGCCATGCGCGGTTGCACAACATCCGCTGGGGTGTCCAAACCCACATGTATTCATCATATTGAGCTCCGAAAAACAGGATTGCGGATACCCGCGCCGTCAACGCGCATCCCGTGTCGTGCGCGGTGCTGTCTCGCTGCGCGTGCCGTACCGCGCACGGTGTAGGTCTCGTCGTCAAAGCAGACGCACTCGACCTCGCCGCAGAACGGGCAATGGCGCAGCTCTTCGTCGCAAGAGGCGTGAATGCCAGATTGCAGCTCATCGGTAGTGAGCAGTGCTTCTTGGCAAATGATACAGGTTTCGTATTCCATGTCTGTATTATATGTCACATTTGAAATTTTGTCAAGAGATAAAAAAGACACTCGGTTAGAGTGCCCTTGTCGGTTTTTTGCCCCAGAAAATCCAACCGCTTACCGCGAAAATAAAAAGCGGTGTTTCGATTGTGAAACGTTCCCAATTTTTGTACGTTGGAATGCATTTCCCCCAATACCAACCATTCCAACCAATCGCGAGAATGAAATATCGCGTTTGAATGTAAAGCATTTTATTGTACCACGAAAAAGTTTTCATGTTTGATTGTCCATTTTGGGCGTACTATGCCGCGTCTGACACCGTATTCTGGCAGTTATCAGATTCGCTTTCAACCAGTACGGTAACGCTTTTTGGCGTCGCGGCAATCATTCACACCCAAGCGCATTGTATCACGGATTGATTTATTTGTCAACAGCGATTTTCCAATTGCGCTGTTGGCAAAGCGTCAAAAGCTCGCGCCATTCCCCGCGCAATTGTTTGTCCACATCGGCGCGCGTGCGGCAAAATTCTTGAGACGTACCGCCACTGTCAGGCCAACAAGAGCATCCACTAACGCCAACGACCAAGTACCCCTGTTTGCACTTGAATACCGCCGTCGCGTATAGCTCATAAGGACGGGATACATCTAAATCCGCAATCATGCCAACAATCTCCGCAATCGGACTTTCCTGGTCAAAATATGGTGAATGTTTATTCATACTCAAATGATACACCTTCCCTTTCAATTTGTCAAGTATCGCCCATCCCTTGACAAAAAATCAGAATAGCGCTATACTACAATTGACCGCGAAGCGGAGGAGGGCAGGAGTCCAACCCAGCCCAAAAATCTTATGTAACCGAAATTGACAAAAAAAGAACAGCGTGCTATACTTTTTGTGACAGGTCGTTCCGCGCCTGTCCGCGCCTTCGCGCGGCAGGTATCCACTATCCCCTATCTGCCGCGCGTGTGTGAATGCTCGTGGTCGAAAGTGCCGTGGTCGAATCTATTCTTTATTCCGTTCTCGAAATTCCCGACCAGCGCGCAAGGATTCTTCGTCAGTACATTCTTTCCCGCAATCCATACAAACATGCGTAACGTCTTTGAAGATTCCGCGCGTGGTCAGATTGCGCCCGAAACATTTCGGGCAACGCATATCTTTGAACAATTCAAGTTCTACAAGCTGTTCAGTGTCCATTAATGTCGTTTACACCGTGTCCGCCAGAATGCCATCCGTTAAAGCTTTGTTGTGTTTCCGTATCTGTATTCTACCCTATTTCCAAGAATTTGTCAATCTGCAATCAACAACGCTGACAGGCTGAAGAAAAAATCCCCATTGCTGCCAAAGCGTCTTTCCCGCGCGGTACGGAGTTTTGTTTTTACTCATTGACCATTCTACGGTAAACTCGGCATCGGTTTCGCCGTACTTCACACAAGCGTCGAATGACAGATAGTTTTCACCTCGCGCACCCGACGAAAATCGGACGGGTCTATAGAGTATTCAACTAACGGATTGGCAGTCCAACACCGTTCTGCTGACTTGAAACCAAGACGACCATGAATGTTGTAGATTTCAGTGTATGAAATGAACTCTCTTTTGCCACGATACATGCGTTGCAGCTTTTGCTGGCGTCCAGACAGTCCACTTTTACATTTGACTCGTTTCACTTTTTCACCTGTGAATGTATGATACACTAGCTCGCTGGATTTGTCAAGCGATAAAAGATTGACGGCGCGGGTGTCAATTCACCCCAGACTCGCTTACGGGCAAGTCATACTGTACAGTATTCGCGTTAATTCGCTGTCGTGTCTCCCTTTATGGAGATTCACGCGCCGATGGTGGGCAATGCCCACCGTTATCGAATCGGGTGACGTTTGAAATACTTTATCAGGGCATGTTCAACATCGCAATACGTATAATACGGGTCGCCAAACGGGACAAAAGAAAGAGTGTGTTGCATGAAATTTTTATGAGCGTCCGACGAAAACCACACACTATAAAATCCGTCTTTGTTGTAGTGGGCGATATGACAAAAACACATGGACAGTCGCCCGTAAAACCATTTGTGAAACAAACGATACGGGCATCCACTTTCGACAAAGTAGATAAAGTGATTTGCGAAATCCGCCTTTTCTTGCGCCGTACCGAATTGGGTCGCCGTAAAATCGGCAGCTCGGAAATGTTTTTTGATTTGCATGTCTGTATTATACGTCAAATCATTTTTTTTGTCAACTGTCTATCCAGACAGGCGATAAGTCAAAATTCGGTGGGATATAGCAAAAAGGCCCAAGTCCTAGAAATGGAACAAATGTTCTACGGATTTTCAGTTTGAAACTGCGATTTTCCGACATAGAGTTCTTATGTAACCAGTAGAACATATGTTCTATCGGAACGTAAAAAAATGCCCTTGCGGGCATTGTCTTACACTTGCAATTCGACTTGAATCTCAACAGGTGTCACAGAAAACGCGCCTTGCAAAACGGGGAGCAAGTACGGGTTTTGTTCCAAGATTTCATCCATCTTGTCAGCACTCCACACGCGCCGCAAATACGGACGCACAATTTTGACCCTGCCATTCTTGCCGACGTAACTGCCTTCATTTTCACGCGCCCACTGCTCAACAAACGGAATGAGACCAATCGTCAATTTGCTTTGCGTATCACTGTATTCCTTAGTCACATTCGCGAGCTCTTTGTTCAGCGCGGCAATCTGTGCCTTGATTTCGGCAACGCGATTCGCGTCGCGCGATTTGAGCTTCAAAAGCACGCTGAGAGCGAATTCAAACAGAGTAACAACCACCGACTTGGTTTTGGTAGAATACTCTTTCACAGCACACCCCTTTTGGTTGATTTTGTCCTACACGTTCAATATACCACAAGGTCAAAAGTTTGTCAAACGCGACTTTCTTGCCATTCCGCGCCGCGCAAAAAGGCACAGATAGCAATTTTCAACATACGCACATCGCCCCGCCGACAATTCGCAAAGATTTCGTACTCATCGGCATTCTGGAAAACAGGCTGCATCTCGGCAGTGATATTATCACACCCGAATTGAAAATTGATAAAATCGGTTACAGCTTTGGCGCGGTGTGCGCGAGACACTCGCGCTATATGTTTGTTATTCATGGCTGAATGATACACCTTGCTGAGTTTTTTGTCAAGTGCAATACTGTCCCTTGACAAAAAACGAAAATAGCGCGATACTATAACTGAACGCGGATAGCGTAAGAGGGCAGGAGTCCAACCCAGCATCCAATTAGAACACATGTTCTTATATGTAACATACACCGAAACAAAAAAGGTTGTGGGATACTCACACTCGCACCAGTGCTTTCGCCCACTTTACCGCGTTTTCCCCGCGTGGTCGGCTACGAACCTTTCGCGTCCACAGGATTTTATGCTCTGTGCCTAGTCGGTTCTATCAAAGCTCGCTGCCCCTTGCTACGTCTTTTGTATTATAGCGCATCGTTCTAAGCTAGGGAGGGGATTGTCCCCCCCCTCCCTAGTGGAACTCGATTACAAAATCATGCTGCGCTAAAACGTGTTCGTAATCGTCGCTATGTACCGCGCCGCAAGCTACAGGAATTTCGGGGTACTGACCCTCTTGCGTTTTCACGTAACACGTCGGCAAATTGTGAGCTGCCGCGAAATTGTCAAGTAATCCGCCGTGCGAGTAAACAATTTTCAAATTCGGCAGAGGGTGTGCAAGTAACCATTTTACAAAGGTCGCTTGCTTGGTATAACCAAAAAACGACACATGCGGCAACGCTTGCGCGATTGCGTACCACTTTTGGAAATACTCCCAAGAGTAAAAATCTCCCGAACTGTGAATCCGCATAATCTCGACGCGGTTTTTTTCAATTTCGCGAATCGCGCGCTTTACAAACGTATCGCGCAAAGTGCGCGTTTTATTGATTTTGTGCAAGCGGTATGTAGCGGTATACACCAATTCCGCTTTTGCCGCATAGCAAGCCCATTTGCCTAACTTTTTCAATCGGCGGTGTCCTTTACTGATAATGACACGCACGTTACAGTCGCTTGCCATCGGGCAGGTATGACCCGCGAGCAGGTCAAACGTCGCAACCTTTTTACCCACGCGATTTTGCAAATGCACCAGCTTTGAATTTCCGTATCCGAACATGTTTTTTGTGGTCATGTCGGTATTATAGTCTAAGCGCGTTTTTTTGTCAATAGGCAATTCTGCACCACTTGACAAAGGTATGCGTTAGCGCGATACTATGACCGAGCGCGAAGAGCGCAGGAGGGCAGGAGTCCAACCCAGCAAAAAAATCTT
>ERZ761584.5-NODE-5-length-142093-cov-45.640265_pt1 | contig 142093 bp, 181 predicted proteins | sample MGYA00512168_ERZ761584 | MGnify/ENA primary metagenome ERZ761584 (study PRJEB28899, sample SAMN03785564) | bioreactor sludge metagenome | biome: EBPR Sludge; feature: EBPR Bioreactor; material: 0.22µm filtered reactor supernatant | place: Saint Lucia: Queensland...
TTGCTGCAATCAGAACCGTTCCTCCAATAACGAAAATACCAGCATTGGCGTTTCCAAATGGAAGCCAATTAAAGTATTTAGGAACTGGAGTGCCCCAAAAAATCCAAATCACGGATATTACATATCCGATCAGGAAAAGGGTAACTGGATGCAAAAGTTTTTTCATAATAGTTTTTTTTAAAATTTACACTCACCAAACGCGGTGAATGTTTTTTCGTTTTTTGACCCTCCCATCTCGCAAGTAAATGCGATTGGGTTTTCTGTAATTCCCATGACCATTTGGACATGGAAAAATTCGAAACCAATCTCTTGCAATTGTTCAAGAGAAAGGATTTGTCCTTCTGGAAGACGACCCAACACTTTGAGACATACTGCCTCATCTTTGGGTTGCATTTGTGCTTGGATGCGATTTACAGATACTTCAAATGTTGGAAACACAGCATTAAATACATCTGCTGAGCCTTGATGGCCCAACGCAGATGTAAACGCTGGTGCGTTTGCAATAATCTCCCAGGCTTGTTCTTTGGATACTTTGCGATTTACAAACACGCCTTCATTAGGCATGATTGTAGTGTTGAATAGGTAAAGCATTTTTTTTTCTTATTTAATGGTTTGAGCGCTGCTAAGAGCCTAATCCTATCTAAAAAATAGAACAATTAGGAGTAACTTAACTGTTACTCCTGATTTGCACCACTATTATCGCCAGATTTCTTGAATACCAAGAAGCGGAAAACTTGTTTCCTTATCCGATATAAAGAAATCTACTGCCTTTTCTGAAGTTGAAAAGAATTTGGGCATTATTCCATCTACATTAAAGTAGACTGCCCACATCTTACGAACAAACGAATACTCTTCGTAACCACCGTCTTCATAAGTAGCACGAGCGAGATTGTTGTTGATGATTTCAATCGTACAAGGCCCAAGATCTACTTTACCACCATTATTGATGGCTTTTTGGATCTGGTTTTCATTCAACCACGTATCAAGACGGTGGTTGGTCTGGTTAATTCTCTTCCCAAGTAGTATCATAATTTTTTGATTTTACAAATGAAAAAATTGTTAATTCTTCCATATCTGCATTGCTTCAGGTGGTGAGTCTGAGAACAGCGTAGAGTTTTACTGGAGAGTACCATCTCTTGATGCACCGATTGGGCACCGAATATTTGCTTATTACTTCTATAGTTGTCCTCTCTTGAATATTTGAGAGGATTTGTTGCTATTTTGTTGGGGTTTGTGTTCTTATTTACCCCTGACAATCAATGACTTACAGTTAACCACTTGGTTAAATCACTTGTTTAAATTAACAAACAGTTAACCAAACAAATAGATAATATTAACCAAATGAAAACTAAAATAACAGTCTCTCACAAATCACCCTTGACTGTTAGAAAGGTTTTACTCATTACTTTTTGTCCCAATCATATCCACCAGCAGTGGACAGGGAACCTGACGGATTCAAAATGAGTGTCATGGTATGATGAGTTAATGAACAGTTCAAAATATATAATTTGGTCAACCCATGTTTTTATGGGTTCAATATGACACAACCTCCAGCGTGGAGATCAAATTATATTTGGATAATTCCAGTTTAAACATTACCTTTGTATTTATGATACAGATTAAAACTGGATACGAACTTGCTTTAGAACTTGCTGAATTAAAACAGCAGTTACAACAACATGAAATCAAGAAAAAGAAAAAACCTAAATCTATTTCGTCTCGTAATAAACCTTTAAAAGACCTTACACCTGCTGAAAGAAAAGCAGAAGGTTATATTAAACGAGCAAATAGAAAAGGAATTGAGTTCTCCTTAACAGTTGATCAAATAGATACATTGCTAAATACTCCTTGTGTTTATTGTGGAGATAAAGCAAACTGTCTTGATCGAGTGGATTCTAAAAAAGGATATACTCTTGAAAATGTGCAACCTTCTTGTAATACCTGTAACATGATGAAATATACTCACACAATAGATGAGTTTATATCTCATATTCAAAAGATATTACAATACTACAACAAATAGGCTTGATACCAATATTAATTGTACTATTTACTTAATTAAGTAACTAAGACCATTAAATGATTATTAATAAACCATCCTTCTGGTCTAAATACTATCGGAGCACCTTAATGATGTCCAATAGTAAATAAAACTGTTTCGTCCTTTAGGACTCATCAGCAGAGATACATATCTCTGGACAGTTACACCTATATATAATATAGGTAAATAAAAACCTTCGTCCCATCATACGATTGTACGACAGGACGAAGGTGAGATCTAATCCCGGATTACCTCCTATTTCAAAAGGGTTGCAAGAGCCATTGCAACATCGGGATTTTCTGTGATGGTCTTGATTTTGTCCTGCACGGACATCTGTGCGGATTGACGTGCGTAGGACACCACATTGACCGTAGTCTGTGTTTCCTTCTTGTCACCTTCACCGCGTTCCAAAGTGACATGCTGAAGACATACAAAGGCCACATCTTCTGCGGGCCTTACAGTGCTCCAATACATCTCATTGATGACGTATTTGGGAACACCGTTGACTTCAACAGGTTTTACTGACAGGATTGGTTTTTGGAACACTTCACCACGAGTGAGGACATTCCACTTTTCATTTTTAGCAGCCATGTTGCTGGAAATTTTCATGTGAAAAAATATGATCTCCAAATAACCCATAGGGGGCGTAGGAGATCAAATTGAGGATGGGTGAGGGGGATGAGGCTAAACTTATGCTATCTTACAAGCATAACAAAATGTTAAAATCCATACACCCTTCTTATTTTTTTGTACCTTTACCCCCGCAATCAAAAACATATAACATGACACACAAAGCAAAATCAGGTATCTACGAAATTCTTAATTTAGAAAACAACAAACGTTACATTGGTCAAAGTGTAAATATTACTTCGAGGTGGTCACAACATAGATCTTCTCTAAGAAAAGGAATACACGGTAATACTTATTTACAATCTTCTTGGAATAAGTATGGAGAACAAGCATTTGTGTTTAGGATATTAGAACTTATTGACCCTAATAATAAATCTCTCTTAAACGAAAGAGAAGATTACTGGATGGATTATTATGAGTCCTTAAAAGTGGGTGGGGGGTATAATTTTCAATCGGCTATCCAGGGTACTTTTAATGCAGAATGGCATATACAAGAAAGAGAACGTAAGCAGAAGAGAATGTCTGAGAAAAACTTTGAACATTATTCAAAGTTAAAAACACTCGATGGCATAGAAGATTCTATTAAAACCAATATTATAGAACGTACTTTAAAATTCAAAGACACTCATTCTATTTTCTTAGATAGAAAGAGTAACAATAAACTCAAAATAATCTTAACATCTAAAGAAACAGGTTTAGTGAAAGACGTATATCTTTTTCTCAACCCTTATAGAATAGTCACTAAAGAAGAATTTGAAGTTCAACTTTTTACTTCATTAGGAAACATTTTCCAGATCAAACCTGATTCTTCAGAAATAATTAAAACCTTTACTTCTCCTAAAGAGATTAGAGACACTTATCCCCAAGTATCTGTAAATGCTTTAGAAAGAATTCTATATGGTAAAGAAGGACAGCGATCTACTAAAGGATTAATCTTTGTTCCAGAAAAAGAATATGATCCTAATGAACTATATACAATAAGAAAAAAAACCACCAACGTTCTTCACATAGATCAAGATAAAAATATTTTAAAAAGATATGCTTCGGTTAAGCATTTACTTATAGAGCACGATTTAAACGAAAGTTCTTTGCGGACTATTTTATGTAAAGGACTTCCCACTCTTCAATATCCTTTTGCTTATGAAGATAAATTAGAGTCAGTTAAGTTTAGGGTAAATACATCAAATGCGCCTAAAGTAAAACTAATTGTAATAAATGGAGATACCGAAACTGAATATCCTTCCATCAATGATTTTATATCTAAACATCCAGAGTTCAAAAGAAAAGCAATCGAAAAGGTTCTTTACGAAGGTAAAAAACATTACAAAGGTCTTAAGTTTAAAACGGTTAAACACGTTTTGTAATTTAGTTAGAAAAATAGGTGTAATACATATATAAGAACAAATACGGGGAAAATTGTTTTAACTAACTGACAACCAAATATCTGTCTCTGTAAAAGCAGTGTTAGGGTTACTTTCCCAAGTAATCCCATTATGTCTCAGACTATACGGGATTACTTTCCCAAGTAATGATTTAGTGATTTTACGAAAAATATACCTAAGATTACTTTGTAAAATTAATTTCATTACTTATATTTGCATCGTTCAAGTAATTTAACTACTCTAAATAAGTAATGAAACCCTATCTAAAAAAAGTAGAAACAACCAAAGAGTCTCTACAAGTTATAGATTCAGAGACAGGAGAATTAATAGAAACTAAATCTGATTCTAAATCCAGAACAATTCTCGTTAATAACGAAAAAGAATTCTATCAACTCTACTACTCAATCAATGGTATTATAGATAAACTCTCTTTAGCAGAGTCTCGTCTCCTTCTTCATTTATCCATGATGTGTGATGGTGAGAATAAAATTGCTCTTCCTCTATACGTTAAAGAAGAGATTGCAAAATCCTCCACCTTACATATTCAGACTATTAATAACTGTTTAACCACACTTACAAAGAAAGGAATTGTCATTAGAGTTGCTACTGGACTATACAGAGTTAATCCTCGTTATGTTTGGAAACGATCCCAATCTGAAAGAGATAAAATGTTAAAATACATTTTAGAAGTGGAGTGTCCTAACTGTTAATCTAAACCCATAGAATGAACATCTATAATAAATTTCTAAACATTTCAACCGAAGATGTCAATAAAGAGTACGACATCTTTAAACTAAAAGAGTGGCTTCTTAAAGTGGAAGAAAATCTAATCACCCTCTCTATAGCCATAGAAAGGGTTCCTGACTCTAAAACCAAGTCAGCAAGAAAACTTCAAATCATTCTCAAACAACAAATACAGTCTCGAATTAACTACTTAAAAACTAAAAAGTCTTACAATGAAATCCTTCTTGATCTGTTAAAAACTAATATATCTCCTCTACTGTTAATCGAGTTAGAAGAGAAAGCAAAACAACTATCTAATGAATTTTAATGTAAAATGTCATATTTATCCGTACACGGTATATTTTTTTGTTAATAAAACTCTTCAAGAATCTAAAGAAGAATGCGAAAAGTTATTAAAAACAAAAGTAGACCTTGATATGTCAAAGTTTGGAGCACTTACCCTGCTCCCAAATGAATACAGTAGTTATCAATCTGCTATAATTCTCTTAGAAAGAAACAAGACTTTTCTTCAACATCTACATCACGAATGTATCCACGCCGCCAATTGGATTCTCGGTGAAGTAGGAGTAGGGATTCAAAGAGGAAATGACGAACCTCTTGCCTATCTATCAAGTTATATTTTTCAACAGGCTCTTAATAAAACAGATGGAAAACCCAATTCAAGTAAACGGTTACTATAAATACGCTATTCAGATAGGTTGGTGGAGTCCCACCAAAGATTTAAAAATAGCAGTTATGGCACAAGATATTTTATCCAAGTCTTACAAAGACGCTCATTATTTAATGAACTATCTCTACTCAGACTTTCCTAAATCAGACTTACCTTATCTTTGTCCTATCATAGCAGAACTAAAAGAAGAAGATGATGAAACAGACATCTTGGGAAATAACGTAGAATACATTGATTTACTTTATCCAAATTAAAAATAACAAAATGCAAGATTTAGATACTCTTATTAATCAAGCCCTCGAAAAAGATCTCACCTATACTTATGTTCTAAGCGAGATTAAAAGAAAAAAATGGAACCTTAACCTAAAACAAGCAGAACACCTTTCTACTAAATTTAATGTAAACATGGTTAGAATCTTGTTCTCTGCTGAAGACTTAAACATTCTTAACGTAGACTCCAAGACTAAAAAAGCACTTAAGACTCAACGTAAAAACAAACAAGACTACTTCTAAGATATATGCAGAAAATAAAAAGAGAATACAAACTATCACCAATCGAGTTCTATCGGTTTCAACTAAACAACATTATTAATGGTGGACTTCCTACTCTGTCTCAAACAGACATCACTATTTTAGCGTATATTTATATTCACGGGATAGATTCTCAACACCTATTATTAACTGATAGAATCTTCACTCATCCCAAATCAGTAACTAACGCTATCTCCTCTTTAGTCCAAAGAGGATATATTATTAAAACTCAAATAGAAAAGGGTAAATACACTCTTACTTTAAACCCGAACATCAAACTTCTAACGGAAGATTTTATTCAAATTTCTATAGTTACTCTCGACCCCAACTCAGACGAAGTTTATCACAAGTATTATCGTAAATAAAATGGTACTAAAAACAGAAGATGTTATTCAAAATCTCATAGATAAATATCCAGAGAAAAATTCAGACTTAATCAAAGAGTTGGTAGATATTTATTGGGAGTCTCTTTTAAAACAAATTCAAACTCCATCTAAACCAGAAATAGCATCATTATGGGGAACGTTTGTACTTTCTGAAAACTTAGTCCAACGAGAGATTAATAAAATCAACAAAAAATTAAGGTCTAATCCCTTACCTAAGTTAGAAGAGAAGAAAACCAATCTCGAATCCCTTTTAGAGTTTGCAAAAACAAGACCGAGGATAAAGTCTGAAAAAAGAAAACAAACAGTAATAAGAAAGACTGAATATTACGACAAACACAACTCTGATTCAAGAAAGGATGAAATTTTAAAATTCCTATTAAAAGAAGATTATGAAGATTACATCAAAAAATTTTACACTAAAGAACATTAAAGGATTTATTCAAGGACACTATAGAACCTTACTAAAAGAAATATATCCAGGTGCTCTTCCTGCTCACATTGAAGAACAGTTTATTTATAGATGTGAGATGGCTAAAGAATGCTTGGAGTTAGGAGAATGTAAACATTGTGGCTGTTCCACCCCTGAAAAATTTCTAAGTGACGATGCTTGTGAAAACGACCCTCCTTGTTATGGTAAAATGCTTTCAAAAGAAGAATGGAAAAATTTAAATCACTATGACAAACGAACAGAGAAAGAAACTTTCAGAAAGGATGAAGTTGAATAATCCAAATAAAGACGGACGTGTTTCTAAAGGCAGGTCTAATCCAAAAGCCTCAGAAAGACTAAAAACAAAAAATCCAAGATGGACTTGTATAGATGTATGGAGCAAAGATGTTTATCAGTATGGTTTAGACGGAACGTTTATTAAGTATTGGGAAAAAAGGTCAGACGTTAAGAAAATACTTAATATAAAAGTAGGCGGTTTAAAAAATAAAAAAAGTATAGGAGGTTTTATTTGGAAAGATAAATTTGAAGGAGTATCTATACTTCCTTATGAAAGGAAAGAAAAACGAAAAATTATTAGTATTTATAATAAAAATGGAATTAAAGAAAAAACATTTACGTCAGTCAAACAGTGTAGAATTTATTTAAATTGTACCTGTTCTTCAGTTACTCAGTGTTTAAAAACAAACGGTACTTGTTTTGGTTTCTATATCCGTGAAGGACAAGATGAAAACATAAATATACAAAGAAAGACTCTGAATAGATATGTTCCAAAATTGTCTAACTTGGAAATACATAAAGTTGAAGGTAATTATGAAATGGAAAATGGAGAATATTATTTATATCGACATATTCGCCCTGACAAAAATGAAGTATTTTATATAGGAATTGGTAAAAAAATTAATTATACATATAGCCTTGAATGTTACTCAAATGACTATAAAAGAGCCTTTACAAAAGGAAAGAGAAACAAAATATGGAATGATATAGTCAATAAAAACAACGGTGTATATCAAGTAGAAATTATCATGGAATCTGATAATTATGCGTTTATAAAAAAGAAAGAAATTGAATTCATTGCCTTATATGGACAAAAGAGTAACAAGTTAGGTACATTAAGTAACCTCACAAAAGGCGGAGAAGGAACTGTGGGTTTTTATAACTCTAATTTACCAAAAACCGCTAAGACTACGTTTGTGTATGATGCTGTAACAAAACTTTATATCAAATCGTGTGTCTCAACTCAAAGTGCTGCAAGAGAGTTTGGTGTTAAAGGGTCTAAGGTAAGGAGTAATGTAATAGGAAAAACTAAAAAAGCAGATGATTATATTTTTACTTACGCTTATCAAGGCGAACAACTAAAACAATATTACTAAAAACATAATTAATCAAAAATTATATGAACGTAAAGACATTCTTTTTCCTGCTTAGTTTACTGAGTACTATTATCAGTAAAGCGCAAACTCCAAATTGGAATCAAATAATATCAGGCCCTGATGTAACTTTGATGCATGACACATCAGGACTACTTACAATAATAGGATTTAATCCTGGGGATTCGATAGTAAATGAGCCTGTACTTCTTACAAAAATTTATACAAAAGGAACGATTGCGTATAAATACAACGATGAATTGGTTATAGAGTATGTAAACGCATCTTTTTCTCTATATGACAATGGTTCTTACGAGGCTTTATTTTTTGTACCTGTTCCAGGATCTTTAAATGAATATCAGTTTCTAACAGAAAAAGACATATTAAAATTTAAACAACATGATAACACAAGATGATTTAGAATCTTTAGGACTCCAACAAATCAACGCGTCAGGTAAATATCTAGACTACCAGAAAGAAACACCTACAAAAATCTTAACTCTTTCTTTAGATTGTATAGAAAACATTTTATTAATCTATGATGATTCTGCTAACGTTTTATATCATGGTAAACCAGATTCAAAAGAAAGCCTTGAACGTATAATTAAATCAATTGAACTTTAATTAAATATGATAGTGTTTGAACAACCTACCGTAAGAATTTCTATCTCTAATAAAACTCCTTATACTCACATTTTCAAAGGAGTTAATAATGGACACTCAAACGTCAGAATTACGAAAGTGCTAAAAAGTTGTACTTGTACTTCTTCAGTAACTCCCACTGAAGTTTATCCCGGAGTTCCTTTTGAAGTTTCTATGACAGTAGATAAAACAGGTCAGACTGGATATTTTGGTGCTTCTTTAACTCTTGAATTTGACAACGGTCAAACAGAAAAACTCAAAGTAAATGGAGAACTTAAACCCTGACCTATTCTTAATTGTTATTTCTGGCTTAACAGTAATATTACTTTTATTTCTTACCTTTGGCCTTGGAATTAAATACGGTTACAATAAAAGGTATGGAGAGCAATCAAATACTAAACCTCATCAATCCCAACTCTTATTCTTAATAGGAGGGGCTTTAATAGGTTATATGTTTGCTTATTATATGCTTTCTAAATCAGTTTCTTTTCAAGTTGAAAGGGCTTATAATTTAGGAATAGAGTTTCAAAAGGAAACGACTGATCAAACTTATTTATCAAACGACCAATACATAATAGATCGAATAGATTCAATTTTAATATACACTAAAACTAAGAAATGATCATTTTTATTCCAGAATCACACCAGTATGTTTTACAAAATAATTCCGAAATCTCTTTTACCTCAGTATCTAAACTTCTTGAATTGGTTAAACAACCTTTTGATTCTGATGGTATAGCAACTAAGAAGGCTAAAGAAAGAGGAATAACTAAGGAGGAAGTTTTGGTAAATAATAAATAATAAAAAAATAATGATAACAGACATTGGCAAATATTACCTTTATCGGCATATTAGATTAGATAAAGGAACTCCCTTTTATATTGGAGTAGGTACAAAATCTTTCAAAAAGATAAAACATGCGTATTTTAAATCAGAATATACGAGAGCACACTCTTTATACAATAAATCAGATCTTTGGAAAAAGATTGTTAAAAAAAATAACAATGACTACAGAGTAGAAATAATATTAGAGTCCAATGATTATGAGTTTATTTTACAAAAGGAAATCGAATTTATTAAACTTTATGGTAGAATAGATAATAAAACAGGAATTCTTGCAAATTTAACAAATGGTGGAGACAGTTTGAAGGGAGTAAAAATAGATATTGAAAAATACAAAAAATTAAAAAATACAAAGTTTAGAGACAAATCTCACACAAAAATTCCTATATATCAATATAGTTTAGCAGGTGATTTCATAAAAAAGTGGGAAAGTCATTCAGACGCAGTTAAAATACTAAACAAACGTATTTCACTTAGAACAAAAACATCTGCCGGGTTTAGATGGTATAAAGAATATAAGGGAGATAAAATAAATCCTTTTCGCTGGAATACTGCCTTTTTATATGGAAAAAGGATTTTATGTATGGATTTAAATAAAACTCCTATTATGTGTTATTTTTCTATAAAATATGCAGTAGAAGATTTAAATATATTAAGAAGAGGAATTGAAAAATCAATTAACCTTGGTTATCGTGTAAATAAATATTATTTTAAATATATTTAAAAATGGTTGAATTTATTGAAAATACCCATACATACAGAGAAACAACTACAAACACAATACTTACTTCATGTACTTCATTAATAAACACAGTAAAACCAATTGTAAATTGGGACTTAGAAGCAGAAAAAAAGGCCAAAAAAATTGGTATTAGTAAGGAAGAATTACTGAAAGAATGGGCTGATAAAAAACTTAACAGTCAGATTCAAGGCACTGCTGTTCATCTTGAAAAAGAGAATTTCTATAAATCCCTTGGTAAAATTACAAAAGATAATTGTGAACTTTTAATCAAATGGGACAGTGCTAATGATTGTAATAATAAATGTGCGACATCATTAAAACTTGACAACAATACTATTTATATAGAGAAATTAATCTTTGATCTTTACTATAAAGTAGCAGGGCAAGCCGATAGAATAGAGGTAATAAACAATACTATTAATATATATGATTACAAGACTTCTGAAAAAATAGTTATGCGAGGATTTAAGTCTTGGGACGGGACATATAAAAAAATGTCTCCACCTCTTAGCCACCTTGAAGATTGTAACTTTAATCATTATTCTTTACAACTTTCACTTTATCTTTATTTGCTACTTAGATCTAACCCTGAAATGAAACCTGGAGAAATGGTAATAGAACATCTTATTATGGAGAATGGAAAAGTAATAAATACCCAAGACTACCCTATAGACTATCTAAAAAAAGAAGTTCACACTTTACTTAATCACTTTAAAAAGAAGAATGGATAATTACTTAACAGAATGGATTGGGTTATCTGAAGATAAAGTAATACACATTTTGAGTTTATTAGGATTTCAAAGAGTATTGATCTCTAACATGTTTCAAAAGGATGACATTCTTGTAATTATTAATGTGCAAAAAGAATTTGGTAAACAATATGTACATCTTCAAGCACAAAAAAACGATATAATCAAACTATCAAGAATGCCATATTACGCATCACAAATTTCACAACTAATAACGTTTGAAAATTAAATATGAATCTTACAGCAATTAGTGTCTGTGTAAACTATTCAGATTTTTTCGCTTGGACAGCATTAGCAAACAAAGGACTATTTTCCAAGTGGATCATAGTAACTGACACTAAAGATTTCAAAACTAAAAATATAGCCTTGTCTCAAGGTTACACTGTAGTTCAAACAGATGCTTTTTACGAAGGAGATACATTTAAAAAGTTCAACGGAATCAACGTAGGTTTGGAAAAATCTTCAACAGATTGGGTTTTATTTTTAGACGTAGACATTGCTTTACCTAACATTACCAAAAGAGTACTGGATTCTCTTAAATTAGACAAAGAGTGTCTTTATGGTACAGATCGAATTAACTTAAAATCTTTTGAGCAGTGGTTTAATTATTGTAATAACCCTTCCCTGATTTTAGACAATTGGTTGATGAATCTCTCTGAGTATGAAGTAGGAGCAAGAATCTCTCACTATTATGGACAACAGGGAGAAAACGGAAAGTTCACAGGATGGAAACCTTTAGGGTTTTTTCAACTTGCTCACAAGAGTCAATTCAAAGAATACCCCAATGATTGTGTAGGAGCAGATCACTGTGATTTGGTTTTTACTAATCAATGGTCACGAGAAAAACGAATTTTAATCCCTGAAATAGTAGGTATTCATTTAGAGTCTCACGATGCTAAATGGGGATCTAACTGGCAAGGAAGAAACACATCTAATTATTCACCAACAGAATTTAATTCAAATGCAGGATACTGTTAATAACACAGACATCACTAAAGTCTTGGATGATCACATTTTTGTACAACTGAACATCCTAAGTGGTAAAATAACCAAAAGAGAAATAGATGAATACAACGAGGCTTTAGAAGAATATGAAAATGACTTTGAAGAAGCATCTCGTTTAGGTTTAACTGGAAATCTTAAGCGACCTGTAGAACCTAAATACAAAACAGGTTACAAAAGAATGAACTTTAACTTGTGTGACAAAGTTTTTTCTAATTGGGTAGAAGAATGGGATGAAGATAACGAATGCCAAATTGTAGTGGTGGATTGTTATTCTCGTGTCAATTCTGAATTTATGCAATATCACATTAAGGCTACCGAAACTCAATGGATGAATCTTTTGGAGCAATTTGGAGCCGTTCATACTAAACTAATTCCCGTTAATGCTTCCAAGAATACTAACGGTCAGTCAGAATAAAATAATTCTGGATGAGACTATATTTGCCATACCTGAATTTAATGCTCTCTTAGAGTTCTTTCAAGGAGACACTCTTCCCTTCATGTACATTTGGGGGATGTACGATCCACAAAGTCCTTATATGAACTTTGAAGAACATGAGAGAGAGGCTCAAGTACTTAAAGACTTTCCTGTACAAAAGTATCTCCAGTCTATTGAAATGTCTGAGGCTATAGATAAAGCAGAACGTCTTTACTTTTCTCCCTTAAGAAAGATTCTCGCAGGAGCAAAGAGAGCAGTAGAAAACATCTCGTCCTTCTTAAGTGAGACTGAAATCTCTGATGGTAGAGACGGCAACTTATCTCAGATAGTCCAGACTATTAAATCTTTACCTCAAATTCTCAAGGCTTATCAAGAAGCAGAAAATGCTTACAAGCAAGAACTTCAAAGAAACAGAGGAGATGCTCAAAACGCAGTAGATGAAGATTATGAAAGCGATTATGACGATTAATCATTAAAATATGAAATTAACAAATAAATCAGGAATATACTGTATATTTAATATAGTTAACGGAAAGCGATATATAGGGTTAACTACAAATTTACAAACAAGAAAAAATAGTCATTATAGAGATCTTAGTAAAAATCAAAGTAATTGCACTAAACTACAAAGAGCATATAATAAATATGGAAAAGAAAATTTATTCTTCTATGTTATAGAGTATTGTTCTGCGAAAAATTTGAACAAACGAGAAATTTTTTGGATAAATTATTATCAAAGTGTTACACATGGATATAACGTAGTTCCGGGAGGAACGTCTGGATTTAAACTACCAGATAAAGTTAAAAGTCAAAGAGTAGAAAAAATAAAAGAGTTTTTTAAAAGTAAAGGTAGAAGTAATCATCATACTGTAAAATGTGTATTTGAATATTCTACTCAGGGAGATTTTATAAAGAAATGGGATTCAATTATTCTTGCTTCCGAAGGCACAGGAATACCGTATAATACTTTACGAAAATGTTTAAAAGGACATTTAAAGAAATTTAAAAATACGATGTGGTTTTTTGAATATAAAGGACTACAAATTGAATCCTACAAACGTCCTGGAACGTGGCCTTCAAGAGGTAGTAGTAAACACTCTAAGTCTATATTACAATATGATTTAGATGGAAACTTTATTAAGGAGTGGAATTGTATAAAAGATGCTGCTGAATTTTGTGGAGTAAGTAAGACTTCTGTAATATCTTGTCTCAGAGGTAAAACGCATAAATCAGCGGGATTTAAATGGAAATATAAATGATCTGGAAACCAAAATCTATATTAGAATACGATTCTAAAACAAAAGAATGGACAAAAAGAAGGTTTGAAACTTATCAAACTTACCTCGCTTTTGTCAAATCTAACTGGAAATTACCCGGAGAATACAATTTTACCGGAACAGAAAATTGGAGACAACCTGCTCTTTATTATAAAAAAGAAAAACGGTATACTCCTTATCACCAAAAGTCCAAAGAATATAAAGATTTTTGGTTAATAGAAAGGAGAAAGTGTGAGCAGGGAATTATTGTAGATGGAGTATTTATACCCGGAAGTTATTATTGGTTTATTAATTATACTCCTATCTATAACAAGTTAGAAATGTGTGAAACATTTCCTGATTTGTTTGATGGACAATACCATCTTGCATTATATTTAGATTTGTGCGAATTAGAAGATCAAGACGCTGCTGGTACAAAATGTCGTCAGCGCGGGATTTCACTATTTTTAATGGCGCTTTTAACCAAAGAGGTATGGTTTGGTAAAAAAAGTACTACAAAAATAGTAGGGATGGAAGAAGAATACGTGTTAATGGAGTGGGCTATTATGGAAGGATACAGAGATTGGTTAAACTCAAACACAGGTTGGTATCGTCAGTTTACACCTAATGAGTCTTTAAATTGGGAACAAAAAGTTTTAGTCACTGAAGGAACAATAAATAAAAGAGCCTTTTTTAAAGGAAATAAAACTCGTATTAAAGGAGCAACTACTAAAAAGAATATTGCAAAATCTGTGGGTGGTGCTGCCAGATATATTTATGCTACTGAAGCAGGTATCTATAATAACCTTAAAAAAGTTTTTGGATATGTAAAAGATAACTTAAAAATGGGTGGTGTAAAAACAGGGATGTTTATTGCAATGGGTAGTGTAGGTGAACTACGAGATGCTGCTGATTTACAAGACTTCTGTTTCAACCCTACTGCGTATAATATTAGACCTGTACAAGATACTTTCTCAGGTACTTTAGAACCTGTTGCTTTTTTTTATCCTGATTACTGGAATTACACTTATAAGAATGAAGAAACTGGAGAGATTGTTAAGTGTTACGATGAACACGGAAACTCAAATATTCAACTCGCCCTTAAGTATATTGAGTTAGAAGCAGCAAAAGCAAAACAAGCGGGTGAGGCCGAACTTAAAATGTACAAGTCTCAACACCCTTTAACCTTACAAGATGCTTTTGACCAACGAGAAGATAATCGTTTCCCCACTGAACTCTTAAAAAAGCAAGAACAACTTCTAATAGGAGAAAAGCCTATCATAGTTTCTTTGGAAAAAGATTTTCATGGAAAAATAATCCACAAGTTTTCTGATAATGTACCCATTCAGAAACTAAAACCCAACCCCAACGAAGATAATAGGGGAGCAATTATAGTCTATGAATTTCCAATAGATAAACCTCCCTTTGGTCTTTATTATGCAGGAGTAGACCCTATTTATAACTTAGATACTTCAACGTCAGGTTCTTTGATGGCAATAACTGTTTGGATAGGAACTCACGAAAGAGACGGTAAAATAGTAGAACCCTACCCCGTATGTCAGTATATAGGAAGACATAAAAACGTAAGAGATACCTACGAACAATGCTCCCTAATTATTGAATGGTACAACGCTCGAACAGCAGTAGAATCTAACGTTAAAGACTTTACTGAATGGATGATCAGACAAGGTAAATCCAGATTTTTAATGAGAAGAAGAGAACTTACAGTAATTAACGAGTTAAGTCCCAACACTACGATTAGAGATGAGATAGGAGTACGAATGGAAGCAAACTTTAAACAAAGGGCCTTAGAGAAATTAATTGCTTGGTTACAAACTCCTATATCTACTGCTTTTGATATGGAAACAGGAGAATCTCACGACATTTACAACGTGTCTAAACTAAGAGATCCAATGTTAATCAAAGAGATGCTCAAATTTACCCCCAAGTTAAACACCGATAGAATTGTAGCAACTCTTTTGGCAATTATAGCAGTACAATCAGATACCAATCGTCACATTATAACAGGAGTTAAAAATCCTTTTAAAGATACACCTAAAAGTATTAGTACCAAATTACCAAGTGCTTTTAGATCTAAAGTACCTACTCAATTTAAAAGAGTAAGATCTCCCTTTGTAAAATAGTAAAATAATTGAACAAAAAATTTGACATACTCTTAAAAAGAGTTATATTATAGGATGACTACTTCAAATCAAAGACCACAATTAGGAATGAAACCCAAATTACCCAAGAAGGTAATTCCGGGAACCAAACAGAACACAGACGGAACAATGGACTATTCCTTTGTTCTTTCTGAGGAAGAAAAAGAAAAGGATGACTTTGCTAAGATTAAACAATTAGTTTATCACTATGAATGGATAGGTAGACAACAGATTAATCGTCACAGAGATGCTATTAATAAAAAGTTTAACTTAGCCTATGGGATAATTGATACAAGTGATTACGTTAAACAAGACTCTGAGTATAAAGCAGAATTAGAATTAATGGACGGAGAGAGTTTAGATTTTGATCTTAAATTCTACCCCATTATTCCTAACATCATAAATACGTTAGTAGGAGAGTTGTCCAAAAACTACACTAACTACTCCGCAATAGCAGTTAATCCAGAAGCAGTAAACATGATAGTAGAAGAAAAAAACAATCTTCTACGAAAAATGTTGATTCAACCCCTCCAAGAACAGTTTAACGCTGATCTTGAAAGTCAAGGAGTAACACCTGAAACACACCCAGATGTCTACCAACAACAAATGGAAATGTTTCAACAGATGCCAAAAATCCAAAAATATATGGCAAAAGAGTTTCGATTGGAAACAGAGAATTGGGCCAATCATACTCTTCAAATGGATCAAAGAAGATATAAGTTACACGACATAGAAAAACAAGCCTTCTTTAATAAGTTGGTAACAGACCATCCTTTTGTTCATGTAAACCTTTCTGAGTCAGATTATTCTGTTCAAGTCTTAGATCCTCGTTATTGTGCTTATCTTAAGAGTCCCTATATAGACGATGTAAGTGAAGGGATAATGTTCATGTGGCACGAATACGAATCTCCTCTTAACTTAATTACTCGCTTTGGTTCCAAACTGGACGAAGAGAGTATGGAAAAGTTGGAGAGCCTTCATATTCACTATCGAACTCTTCTTAACATTAACACGAACGAAAGATACAATCTTGACACTCCTGGAGATATAGAGGCTGCTCAAAACTACTTAGCGTTCAGAGAAATAGGAGGTTCTAAATACACAGATGATAGATACAGAGGAGGTGAGTATAAAGAAAGACTTGTGGAGATTTGTCACATGTATCTCCAAATTCCCCGTAAGTTAGGAAAGTTAACAATGACCAATGGAGGAGAAAAAGTCTCCTCTATAGTGGACGAGTATTATAAACCTACCATAGACCCTGTTTATGACACTACAATCTTAAAAGAAAAGACAGAAAGAACCTTGGTTTATGGTGAACACATAGACTGGTTCTACACCAATGAGTTGTGGAGGGTTCTTAAGATCAACCTCTCTACAAATCCCAACCCGGATAACAACGATGATATTTGGATTACCTTAGAAAAATATCCCTTTCAACTTTCCAAACCTGAATATAGATACGGTTCTTATATTCCTGTTCACGGTGGCCCAAGAACCAACAAGTATAATGATCCTATCACCTTAGTAGATAAGTGTAAACCTTGGCAGGTTTTCTATAATTATTTATGGAATAGAAACGACCAACTAATCAAGGGAGAAATAGGTAAGTTCTTTTTGATGAATCAAAATGTCATCCCCCAAGAATCAATGGGAGAAGAGTGGGGAAGACAAAATTACATGAAGTGGATTCTCACAGCAAGGGATACACAGGTAGGCCCTGTTGATTCTTCTTTAGGAAATACAGGACAGTCAGGGCTTGCTGCAACTGGAGGTTATGGACAAGAAGTAGACCTCACTGTAACTACTCAGATTTTAGAAAAAGCAAAACTTGCCGAAATATGTAAGAACGAATGCTTACTTCAAGTAGGACTTTCTCCTCAGATTCTTGGAGACATCTCACCCTCCGAGACTGCTACAGGAATCCAACAAGGAATTGAAAGAAGTGTAACTCAACTAAAACCTTTGTATGATGAACACTTCTCCCTCTTTGAGTCTGTTAGACAAACCATGTTGGAATGTGCTAAATACCACGACATTCGAGGTAACAACCCAACCAAAATGTACATCACTGATGAAGGAGAACGTCAAATATTTTCTATTCCTGAAGATTTAAGTCTTCATCTTTTAGGGGTTTACGTCTCTTCAAGCATAGATGACAACTCTCTGATTCAGACTATTAAAACTCTGGTTCTTCAAGATAACACAATGGGAGCAGATCTGTACGAAAAAGTGACTGCTTTAAGTACTAAAAGCGTTTCTGAACTCCATACTAAACTTAAAGACATCAACTTAAAAAAACAAATAGAAGAAACTCAAAAATATCAACAAGAACAATCCTTAGTTCAACAACAAATAGAATCACAAGAAAGAATGCTTCAAACCAAACTTGAAGAAGAAGCACGCCAAAAACAACTTGATAGAGAATCTGAAGAAAGAATTGCTGAAATCAGAGTAATAGGTCAGTCTCAATTCAGTGAAGGAGACGGTTATGAGGAACTTCTTAAACTTAAACAAATTCAAGATAAAGAAAAAGCAACCTATAATTCTCTTTTAACTTCTCTTAACAGAGACAGGATTACTGCTGATATGAACAAGCAAAAAGCGGTAGAAGATAGAAATCTTAACCAATCCAAGTTAGATCTCGAAAGAGAAAAAATAAATGTTAGCAGAGAGAAAATATTAGCAGATTTAAAGAAATCTCAAAACGATCTATTAATTGCAAAAACAAACAAAAACAAATATTCAAAGTAGAATCATTAAGATGACTACTAATCTAATTTATCGTAACAAACGTTATTAGTAAGTTATACTTGTAGAAAATTAATATTATCATTATCTTAAACCAACAATTATGCAAATCGACAGTACATCAATCGGTCTTGAATTTAGTAATCCTGAAGTAATTAACGACGAAGAATTCTCCGACATCATTGGTTTAGACTTCGGAAAGAAAGAAGAACCAAAAAAAGATGAACCTCCTGTTAAAGAGGAAGAAGAAAAAGAACCTGTAAAAGGTGTTTCTGTAAAAGAAGAAGAAGAGGAAGAAGTAGAAACCGATGAAAAAGTTTACGTTACTGCAATTAATGAACTCGTAGATCTTGGTTATAGTGAAGTTTGGGAAGACTTTGATGAAAACGCTCCTGTAACTAAAGAAACACTGACCAAGTTTTTAGAAGTAAACATTAATAAAAAAGTAGAAGAATCTTTTGACTCTTTTTTCACCTCCTTGTCAGACTACTCTCAGCGTCTTATTAAGTATGACGTAAACGCTAAGGGAGAAAATGTAGATCAGTTTCTTAGAACTTTGGTCGAAGAAAATCAGATCAAATCTCTAAACGCAGAAAACGAATACGATCAGGAAAAAATTCTTCGTCAGTGGTACAAAAATGAAGACAAGTTTACCTCTGAAGAAATAGATGAGAAAATTAGCGAGTTAAAAGACGCTGGTTTGATGGAAAAAGAAGCAAAACGAATTAAACCTAAACTGGATCTCGAAGCAGAAAATATTGCTCGACAAAAGGAAGAAGAACAAAAAAATCTTCGAGAGTTGGAAAAAAAGGTTTCCGAAGACTATACCCAAAGAGTTATCAATGTCCTAAAAGAAGGACAAATCAAAGGAGTAAAACTTAACAAAGAAGATTTGAGTCAAGTCTATTCTTTCTTAACCAATGATGAAATGGAAGTAACTATTCACGGAGGTAAGAAAGTAACTATGACTCCACTTGAAGCAATCATCTTCTTTAACAAGTACGATAAAAAGGGTTCGCTTGAAAATCTTGCTCTTGCAACTCTTTTGCTTACTAATCCTGAAAAGTTCGAAGATGTCTACACTAAACGAGCAGTTACTCAAGTAACTAACGAAGTAGTAAAAGACATCAAAAAAAGTAACGGATTAAAAATAGGTGGAGGTGTTTCTAAACCGGACTCTTCTCGAAAAGAAACTCCGGTCAAAGAAAAATACTATAAATGGCCTCTTTCACTGTAATAATTAACTAACAACTAACACTTTAATTAAATTAAATTAAAAAAAGAAAAAATGACAACCAATGTTCAAACGATTCCAAAAACACTTGTAAATGGTATCTACCTCCAACAGAGGGAGTATGATTACCATGTACACCTTGACAAAGCCCACCTGATGCAAATGGAAGCAGGTAAGGCTCAAGATGCCACAGATCTCGGTATGATTACTCCTTGGATAACCACAGGTTATATGGAACGTCCGGGCATGTGGGATTTGATTGGTAAAGGTCAAAATCGTGTTCTCCAAATGGACGGACACATTTTTACTTGGAAAACCCCAATTGCAGATCAACCTACTTATGTCGTAGAAGATGTAAGTGGTGTAGACAAACCCGGTATTGAAGGAACTACTTTTAAGTTGAAACTTAACAAACGTTCTTTTGGTAATAGTGCTATTATCACCCCGGATAAATTCAGTGGTATTGAACTTTATGTTACTGCTGATGAAATTCGTAACGACGGTGATGGTGTAATTTACACTGTTAAACTTAACTCGACCAACAAAAAACTCAAGTGGTTCCCCAAAGAGTACTTGCAAGCAGGTACTATCTTCTTTCAAATTGGTTCTCTCTTGGGTGAATACGGTCAGACTTACAACGACTTTGGTACAATTAAGACTGGTTACACCGAATACTACAACTATGTAGGTCAGGGTATTGCTAACGTACACTTTACTGTAACTCGTGATGCAGCCCTTTCTACTATTAGTCAGAAGTGTGTTCTTGGTCTTAAAGAGTATCGTAAAGTAATTGAGATGTATCAACTTCGTCCCGGCAGTGCTGCTTGGGATGTATCTCGTAGTGGACAAGGTGACTATTCTACACTTGTTCAGGCTTACAAAGGTGATGAAAAAGCCCTTGCACGTGACATTGTGAAACGTACATGGATTCCTGAAGTTGAAGCACTTGCTATGACAATGGTAGAACGTGACGTTGAATTCTACGCTATGTGGGGTGCTGGTGGTACTCTTGATGTAGAAGGTAGAACTCAAGTACGTCTTCCTGTTGGTCTTTTCCAACAAATGAATCTTGGCCCTACTTACAATTACAATATTCCCAAGTTCCAACTTCGTAAACTCGAAAGTTGGATTACCAGTCGTCTCAAAGACAAAATTGATCCCTATGGTCAAAATGTAATTCGTATTGGTACTGGTCTTGCAGGTCTTAAGTTGGTAAGAGGTCAAATGTTGGATGTTGCTCAATCTTTGGGTCTTACTTGGGATTCCGACAAGTACATCTCTGGTAACGATAATCAGAAACTTTATCTGGATGCTCCCAACTTTATCAAATATCGTATGTCTTTTGGTGTGGTAGAGTTTGTGCATGTTCCTGCACTTGATCCTATCCATGCTAATGATCTCGAAAATCCGATGGTTGATGGGCACCGTTTGAGTTCTTATGTATTTATCATTGATGACTTGACTGCTCAAAATGACAACATCTATGAAATTGTGTATGGCCCTGATCGTGATTTCAATCACTTTTATGTAAATGGTCGTATGAATTACATGGATAATCCTAACCTTGGTACTTCTCGTTCTGGCCCTTATCAATCCAGTGGCCCCGGTGTTCCAGGTTTTGAAGTTTATATTGAAAAACGTCACAAGGCTTATTGGGTAAAAGATCCCACCAAATCCCTTTTGATTAAACCTTACAATCCCCGTACAGGTCGTCCTATCTTTGAACCCTATTTCGGGTAATTTGGAACCTTATTCCCGGCAGTCCCTGATTCAAACTGCCGGGTTTTTTTAAATTTTAAACTTTTAATCTTATAATTAACTAACAATCAACAATATAATTAAAATGGCAATCTTTGTTAAACAACGTCCTCCTAAAGAGGGTACAAATTTGATGGGTTTGGAACGATACAACATGTCGGTATTTCCTAATTGTGTAACTACAATGGAAATCCCTATTGTTAATAATCGTTACAATATTGGTCTTGAAGATAAAAAACTTCGAGAGAGGTTTGAAAAACATTTTGGTGTAACTTTTGATTCTCCTGAAGGAGAACAATTTTTAAGCACTTACGAGATTAAAATTAATCACGACATTTCTGCTTACGACATTAAAAACCCTAAGGATGCTTTTGATCTTCACGTTCTTAAAGTAAACGGTGGGATGGGTATTGTAGCAACAAGTGAAATAGAAATTGAGAACTCTCCTGTTGATACTTTTAAGTTTATAGCCAGCGATGAATATGCTGAAGTAGAAGAAAGGGTAAAAGGTAAGGAATCTAAAACTCAAGCATTTATTGAATTGGGTAAACTTAAGTCTGCTTCTTCCAATCGTATTAATCTTTTGGCTAAATATATCTTCGGAGTAAGTATTGGAGTAGGTAACAATAAAGACACCTCTTTTGATAAACTCTACGACTATGTAGACAAGTCTTCTAAAAACGCTATTCAGTTTTTAGATATTATGAAGATTGAACCTGAATACCTTCAAACTGTAGTAAGTGTTCGTGAAGCAATTTATCGTAACATTATTAGAAATACAAATGGTCAATATGTGTTGTTTGCAACACAAACCCCATTAGGGAGAAATGAAGAAGAAATTATCCGTTTCTGTACTGATCCTGCTAATCAGGATATTATGGGAACAGGTAGTAAAAACGATTCTCCAACTTCAATTATGGCTCAACTCAAACAGTATACAGATTAATTAACTAACTATTTAACTTTAACAAACAAACTAATTAAAAATGTCTTTTCCAAAACACATTCCAACTTCCTGGATTGTACGAAGCGTTGCCAGTGCTAACAAAAGCATTGAAAATCTGTTGCCTTTTGAGTTGGGCATCTTCAACGAGGACACACACAAAACCTTGAGTGCAGGTGATGTTGTTAAACATCGCAAGGTTTATATGGCTGTGGGTTCTCCCAACATTCGTCAATTCACACAAAACTCCAAACCGGAGCGTCTTTCCAATTTGAACAATTCTGATCTCAATTTTCGTACAGAATTGATTCCCGTAAAAAACGTAGATGTACTTCGTTATCAGGTTCCTAAAGAAACTGAAAAACCCAACGTATATTACTTGGGTTACAACGGTACACTTGCGCCTTGCCAATCACTCAATTTTGAGTGTGGTAAAACTTACATGTTTCATGTAGAAGTAAAAGGTCGTCCTGTTCGCAACATCTTTCCCGGTGAAATGCGAGAGATTATTGAATTTTCCACTGATTGTTGTGATACCTGCACTCAAGTAGGTTGCAATACAGGTGAAGATTGTTACAAGTATATTGATGATCTGGTAGACCGTTTCAACAACGGTTTGTGGGTATCTCGTTTTTTCAAGGCTTCCAAAGTTGTTAAATGCGCAGAAGAACCTACTGGTTTGACCAAGACTACTTTCAATAAGTATCGTCTTACCGTATGTGACAATGGTGATGAACTCGCTCTCTCTGCTGTTCAAAATCAGTACACCAGTAACAAAGTAACTGTAGTAGAACGTAAGGCTCCTTACACTACTTACGAAATTATTAAAACTGGTGGTGCTCCCTCCAGTTTTACTCAACAAACAGTAATCTTTGTAAACGAATGTGGTGATTGTCCTTCTGGTTATTCTTCGGTAGATGGTGGTTACGCTTACCTTGTTGAAATCGGTGGGGAAGATGGGCCTTTGACAACTCTTAGTACAATTCAAGGTATCTGGACTGATGTAACCAGTGGAACTAAAGTATCTACCACTGCAAATGGTGCTATCTGGCACTTGATCAGTGATACAGAACTCACGGATTCCTTGGTAAATAACTACAAGGTTCTTACTGCTTTGGGTACAGTTCCCGATCAATGTTCTGGTGGTTCTACTACAACTTCTTGGTTAACTGCCGGAACTACGTATAAGGTTCAACGTGATTTGTGTCTTTCCTTGGGTGCTGATGTATGTGGTGATGATCCTGAAGATACTCAAGCAGTTCTTCTTGCTGAAGCAGCAGCATTTTTTGGTAATCTTTCTGATGTGGTTGCAGATTCTCTTGCTTTGGGTGATCAAAATGATCCCTCTGGTTGTGTAATGCAACTTACTATTAGTCAGTACAATAATGCTTATTTGACAGCAGATTGTGATACTGAACCAGCACCGCGCTTTGATCCTCTTCCTCCCTTTAAAGGTTCTCATTGGGCTGTCTGTCCTTGCGTAGGTTGGACTTATGATGAAGATACTGGTTGTCCCGTACCTCCTGTAGCAGATGACAATTGTTGCCAATGTGGTATCAAGTTTGAAACATTACCCACCACTCAACTTTTGGACAACTTTGCAGGATATGACTTTGCAACCTATTTAGAAAAAGAACCCGTTGAACTGGTAGTAACCGTTTATCGTGATGATCAAGACACTCGTATTTGTAATTACACAAGTCCTACTTGGTTACATGCTCAACGTGCTACTTTCCGTCAACTGAGAGGAGATGATGTTATCAAACGTATTATCACTGATCGTTACTACAATCAAGAGCCTTGGGTTAACCAAACTGATAAAACCAATCAGTTGTTCTTGCAGCGTGAAGGAATTAAGTTGGGTGTAAATACAGATGACTTCTACTATGCAGTAGACATCTACTTCAATGAAGATTACGCTCAAAATACTACTACCAGTCATTCTAACCGTCGTCACTGTGTAACTCTTTTTGTCAACCAAAAAGATAGTGCTACAGTAACAAGTGTTAAACAACTCGTTGGTAGTGCTTTCCCTGAAGCAAAATTGGAGAATTGGGTTTAACCTTTAATTGCTAAATAACCGGGGGAGTGGGGGTATTACTCCTACTCCCTTTTTTTCTTTTCTTAAACTTAAAACGATGACGGTTAACGAGGCTTATAAATATATGCAGGAAAGGTTGAATCGTCTTGGTTCAAACTTTGGAGACAACATTCCAAAACACGCTTTTGTATTAGCGTTCAACAGTGTTCAACTTCAATGGGCAGAAGATAGAATAAAATTAGCAGAAACTAACATTATTCGTAAAGATGAAGTTCAACAGTTGCTAAAAGAAACCGACCTATTAAAACCTACTTCAACCAACAACTATTACGAAATAGATCTTCCCTTGGATTATTTTCACTATAAAAGATCTGTCTCTTATACTCCTTGTGAAATAAGAAACATTCTTAAAAAAGAAGGGGACATCAATCTTTTGTTAAGAGATGAGTTTTGGAAACCTTCTATAGAATGGGGAGAAACTCTGTGTACCTTAATAGGTAATAAATTAAGAGTTTATTCAGATTTAGAAAATTCTTTTCAAATATCTGACATAGTTTTAGTATATTATAGGTATCCAATCTCAATCAACATGAGTGACGGGTTTAGTGATGTAAATGGAGTAATCACCACTGACGTACATCCAGAGTTTCAAGGGCCGTCTTTAATTGAAATTTTAAACGATACTTGCAATCTTTTATCGGCAGATACTTCAGATCAGTGGAATTATAAAACAACTCAAGAGAGAGGAATTAAACATACTTAAATTTAAAAAATGAACCAGACTCAATTAGAATTATTGTTTATAGATACCCCTAATGAAAAGTTAATTTATCTTCAGGATGTATCTGAATATAACCCTGACGTAGAAGTGGATCAACCCCTGCTTAAAGTTAGTCCTCCTAATTTTTCTACTGTTTATTCTTTAATTTACCCTACGCTTTCCACTATTTATATCAATAGTAATGCTTTGGGGTGGACAGATACTACTTCTTTTGATTCTATGTTAATTCTTCCAGATGGACTTTGGAAGTTTACACAATCAGTTTATCCCAATGATTGTCTTTATAGAGATTATTATCACTTTAGAATTGTTAATCTTAAGAAGAAAATAATGTGTTATGTTAGTTCAACACTTGATGGTATTAATAATTGCACTCTTGATATTTCTAATTGGTCTAAAGATATTTTTGTCTTACTCCAACTCCTTGACTCTGCAAAATTTTTGGCAGAGTGTTGTGGAAAACATGAAGAGGCTACAATTATTTATAACCAAGTGGATAGAGCGTTTAAAAAATATAATTGTCAAGGAGACTGTTAATAAAAATACTATGGCTTGTGCATCTTGTGCTCAAAAACAGCAATATGCTGGAATGATTTATGCTCGTTTTGTAGAAGAACCTGTACAGAGTGATGAATGTCACTTTACTTTAGAAGAACTTCAGTCTAAAAAGGAGTCTCTTTTAAATCAAAAAATTAGTGCTACTCCTACTCAACTTACTCGAATTACTTATGACCTTTCAGTAGTTAACAGAGCAATTAAGAATTATGATACAAACTGTAACAAATATTTAAAAAACTTATATGCGGTTTTCTCTCGATAAATCCAAATGTAAACTATTCAATCAACAATATAAATATGTCCTCTCAAGGTATCTTGGAATAGGACAAAAAGATATTGATTGGTCTGAATTACTACACAGTTATCTTTTACTTAATAATTCATTCTTTCCCCAAGAAGTTACGGAAATTTTCTCGGTAACTACTCGATATGTGGGAATAGTAACTTCTGACGGTACTCTTTTACCCGGAGAAACTACCGTTATTAAATTCTTTATTAATGACCAAGAAGCCTTTGATAACGGAGTACAAAAAGACAAAATCTATTATCTTTCAGAAAATAATACTTATGGATTACCTTATGGTTCACCTAAACTCCTTGTTGAAGATGTTGAATAAAATTATTTTTACTCTTTTGCTTTTAATTTCTACTATTTCCCTCTATTCTCAGGTTACTAACGTGAGTAAAGGTGCTGCTGTTATTTATACTAATGGTCAACCTACAGGTACACCAAGAGTTCAATATGACAGTGAATGGGCCATAGATATTACCACTTCGAAGATTTGGAGATTTAACCGCACTAATAGTGTGTGGGTTTTAGCAGGATCTATGATTGGTAAACTAAACTCCAATGCTGCTCCTACTGTGTCTCCCAAGTATGGGGAACCAGACTTTATTATTAACAACTCTAACTTAATTTATTGGTACAACAGTTCTACTTGGAATTGTCTTAACTGTGCTTCAGTACCTTACACAGCAGGAACAGGAATTAGCATAGGTAGTAACATAATCACTAACACAGCACCTGATCAAACTGTAGTTTTAAACTCTGGTACAGGAATAACTACAAGTGGAACTTATCCTAATTTTACTATCACAAATAGTTCTCCTGACCAGACTGTGACTTTAACTGGAGCAGGTATTAGTGCTATTAGTGGAACGTATCCTAACTTTACTATAACCTCAACAGAGGTTGATGGATCTACTACTAATGAAATTCAACAGATAGATTCCTTCGTTCTATCTAACGACACTCTTTATCTCTCACTGTCAAGTGATGGAGTTCCTAAAAAATTTGTAGTTCTTACTGGACTTTCTGCAAGTCAAGGAGGTGGTATTTATGGAGTTTCTGACACTGTAACTTATCATCACGAAGCAGTAATTGATTCCGGTATCACCTTTTTGTCAGATAAAGATTCTGCTTATTTTGACATCCTTTACGATCTTACAGTATATGGAGCACAAGCAAGATTTACTCCTGATAGTTTAACTCTTAAACAAAACGACATAGGAGGAACTAATAGATTAGACATAAGTGGTAATGGGATTAATTTATTTACTACTTCTCCAGATCGAGTTACTATCAGAGGTAATGATGCTCGTTACTACTCAGATCACAGGGCTACGTTTGACTCCTTAAGTATTACTCATAAAGATTATAACGACGATACATATCTTCAGTATGTAGACACGTTTAGAGTTTCTAATGATACTCTTTACATCTCTCTATTTAATGATTCTATTCCCGAAGACTTTGTAGTTCTTCCGGGAGTAAGTGGAAGCAGTCCTCAAGTTTATAATTTAGATATTATAACTCCTTTACCCTCTGTAGATATAGAGGGGTCTATTATTCTAAAAACAGTAGATGTTAACGGATCTAAATACTTCTACGCATCCGATGGTTCTAACTGGATTCCGGGAGGTCTTTTCTTAGACACCTTGAATGTTTTGACTATCCATGTAGGTAATAATCAAATTACTTACGCTAAGATGCAGCAAGCCACTGCTCAAACATTGTTAGGAAATCCTACAGGATCTACTGCTAATGTAAGTGAAATTACCTTAGGAACAGGGTTAAATTTCAGTGGAACTACTTTAGTAAACTCTGCTCCTGATCAGACAGTAGTGCTTAATAATGGTACAGGTATCTCAGTTACTGGAACTTATCCCAACTTTACCATTACTAATACCTCTACGAATACTGATGCTCAAACACTCTCTTGGAATGGGTCTAATGGAGAACTCTCAATCAGTGGAGGTAATACAGTAGATCTCGATGGAAGGTATCTCCAATCCGAAGTGGATGGGTCTACTACTAACGAAATCCAGACCATTGATACATTTGAGATCGTGTCAAATACCCTCAGGCTTTCGCTGTTAAACGACGGACTTCCTTTTTCCAGCGTTGATCTTTCTTCATACGTCAATACCGACGCACAGGACTTGAGCATCACAGGGTCTTCTTCCCCATTCACCCTGGACATTTCAGGTTCGGCAAACGATGTGAATTTTGCTTCTGGAACAGGGGTCACATTGTCGGAGTCCCCGGCAAATACCTTGGTGATTACCAACTCAGCGCCCGATCAGACGGTTGTTCTGAACAACGGAACGGGGATCAGCGTGAGTGGCACCTATCCCAATTTTACCATCACCAACTCGGCGCCTGACCAAACAGTGAGCCTTTCCGAGGGTACGGGAATTGATGTGACGGGCACATACCCGAATTTCACCATCGCAAGCACCATTACTGACACAGACAACCAAAACCTTTCGATTGACTCCGCAATGATCGGAGACATTGAAAGATTTGAAATCAGTATTGAAGATGGCAATTCAATTTATTTTGACATTAATACTGCCGGTGGTCAGAATATCTACAACTCAAATGGAAATATTTTGGCCGATACCGTTAGGCTCGTAAATTTTGACAGTGTTGCAAGCATTCAGTTCATGTATCCGAACAGCGAGATCATGGCAGATTTCTACTCTGGCGAAGATTCGCTTGCCACAGATGGGCACGTAGGATTTTACAGTCCAAATGCACAAGCACAAGTATATATTGACAATGATGTTGTTCAGTTGGCAAACAGTGCTAACAATCTGATCCAGGTCACGCCGGACAGCATTGCGATAAAATCAGCAGGAACTTATGGTGATGCTGGACAAATACTGTATTCATCTGGTTCGCAGATATATTGGGGTGATGCTCCTTCGGGAGGAGCTACCGACCTTACTTTTACCGGAGCATCTACTCCGTTTACATTAAACTCGTCTTCTGGAACAGATGTGACCATTGCTGCTGGCACAGGAATTTCATTGTCTCGTTCTTCTAATGAGTTAACTATTACTAATAGTTCTCCAGACCAAACGGTTAGTCTTTCTGAAGGAACAGGGATTGATGTAACAGGGACTTATCCCAATTTTACTATAGCGAGTACTGTCACTAATACAGATGCTCAAAATCTTACCATAGAAGGATCGGGGCCTACTTACGATATTGCTATCAGTGGGGGTTCTGATGTAACTATTCAAGGGGCAGGTATCTTAACTTTAAGTGAATCACCTGCAAATACTTTAATTTTAACTGCAACAGAGGTAGATGGATCTGTTACAAATGAAGGTGTATTATCAGTAGGAGCAGGTACTGGAACCACTTCTTTAATCCAATCTAACAGTTCTGGTAGCGCAACTATTACACTTACTGGATCTGGAATTACTACTGTAAACGAATCTGGAAACACCATTACTATTACGAGTACTGAAGTAGACGGTAGCACGACAAATGAAATTCAACAAATTGATACATTTGAAATTGTAAGTAATATACTTCGTGCTTCTCTTAGTTCTGATGGGGTTCCTTTCAAAACAGTTGATCTCTCTTCCTACTTAGATAACACCGATGCTCAAAATTTAAGTTATACTCAATCTACCGGGGCTTTGGGTATTAGTGGTGGAACAGGTACTACTATTCCAATAATGACTTCCTCTTTAAGAGGTTTGGTTCCAGATGGAGACGGAAGTGGTACTGATGAGTTTTTAAGAGAAGATGGAACTTGGGCTGTACCTCCTTCTGCATCTACTGATTTAACTATCGGAGGAAGCGGGCCTACTTACACAGTAGAGTCTTCTACAGGAACAGATATAACTATTTCTGGTGCCGGTATAATTACACTCTCCGAGTCTCCTGCTAATACTTTAATCATTACAGGGACTGAAGTTGATGGTAGTATATCCAACGAAGGTATTTTAGGAGTTGGTGCAGGTAGTGGTACATCTGCTACTTTGTTAACTACAACTTCTACTGGAAACGCTGTAACTATAAATGCTGCTGGTATTCTTGCGATTAGTGAGTCTACTTCTTCTAATGGTGGTTCTATTACTCTTACTGCTACGGAGGTGGATGGAAGCACTTCAAATGAGATTCAAGACTTAACTATTACAGGTTCTTCTTCTCCTTACACCTTAGATATTAGTGGTTCTTCCAACGATGTTAATTTCTCTGCCGGTACTGGAATTTCACTTTCAGAGAGTCCTGCTAACACTTTGGTTATTACTAACTCTTCTCCCGATCAAACTGTTGTATTAAATAATGGTGGAATTACTGTAGTGACAGGTACTTATCCAAATTTTACAATAACTTCTACTGAAGTCGATGGTTCCACTACAAATGAAGCATGGACTATTGATGCTGACGATGCTGATACTGAAGTTATTAGTAATCAGACTGTAAAGTTTCAGGGTGCAGGTATAACTACTACTGACTATAATACTTCTACTGATGTGCTCTTAATTACTTCTACTGAGGTAGACGGGAGCGTAACTAATGAAGGTTCACTCACTGTAGGTGCTGGTGGAGGTAACTCTTCAACCATAGTTAGTAATACAAGTGGATCTACCGCAGTAACTATAGAGGGCGGTTCTAACGTTACTATTACTGAATCTGGTTCTACTATTACTATTGCTGCTACTCCGGGTGCAGGGGTAACTGATTTAACCTTTTCAGGTTCCAGTTCTCCCTATACTCTTAATTCAAACACAGGTACAGATGTAACTTTCGCTGAAGGATCTGGTATTACTCTTAGTCGCAGTTCTAACGAATTAACTATTGCTGCTGTAGATGCTTCTACCTCTAATGAGATTCAAGATCTTTCTTTAACAGGAACCAATCCGTATGTTTTTGACATCTCTACTTCTTCTAATGACATTACAATAGAAGCGTCTGGTATTTCTGTACTTAGTGAGCCTTCTGCTAATGTTCTTAGAATCACTACTACAGAGGTAGATGGTAGCACAACCAACGAACTTCAAAATATCTTTCAGACAGTTTCAGTTTCTGGACAATCTGATGTAGTTGCAGACGGTACTACAGACGCTTTAACATTAGTAAACGGTACTGGAATTACCATTACCACAAATGCAGGTACAGACGCTATAACTATTACTAACAGTGCTCCTGATCAAACTGTTTCTCTTACTGAAGGTGGAATAGTAGACATAACTGGAACATACCCAAACTTTACTATTACAGCAACTGAAACAGATGGTAGTACTACTAATGAGGCTTGGACAGTAGATGGTGACGCAGGAGATACTGAGGTTATTAGCAACCAAACTTTATTATTTGCTGGTGCTGGTATTGCTTCTACTTCTTATAATGCTACTTCTAACACTTTAACAATAACTGCTACCGAAGTAGATGGCTCTACCACGAACGAACTTCAGACCATAACTAATTCTTCTGATGCTACAAGTCACACTGTAACTCTGTCTAATAGTGGAGGAACAGTTCAATTTATTGAAGGTACTGGAATCACCTTAACCACAGGTGGTACTGGTTCTGCTGGAACCGTAACTATAGCCTCAACTATTACTGATACTGATACTCAAGACCTCTCCATAGACTCTACTACTGTAGGAGGAATAGAACGATTTACTATTAGTCTTACAAACAGTCCCTCCGTTAGTTTTGATGTAACTAACACTGTAGGAACAGTTACAAGTGTAGGAATTACTCAACCTGCTGCTGGTATTACTGTATCGGGTTCTCCTGTTACTTCAAGTGGAAACATGACCCTTGCTCTTGCAAATGATCTGGCAGGAGTTGAAGGACTATCAACTACAGGATTAGCAGTAAGAACAGGAGATGGTACTTGGGCAACCAGATCTATTTCCGCTTCTTCTTTATCCTCCTCCTACATAGGTATTGGTAGTGCAAACACAAACGGGGTTTCTGGTAATCCTACTTTTACGTTTAACAATCATACTGCTACTTCTAAATTATTTGTTCAAGCAGTTGCCACTTCCAATCTTGACTTGAGTGGTACTGAAACAATCGATGGTGTTTCAATTAGTGCCGGTCAACGAGTATTAGTGGCAGGTCAAACAGATCCTAAAGAAAACGGCATTTGGGATTGTGCAGCAGGATCGTGGACGCGCTCTACGGATGCTGATGGAGCATCTAAATTGGATCCCGGTATTTTAGTAGCAGTAAAATTAGGTGCTACTTATGGTGCTACTTATTGGAAATTAGATACTAAGGGGCCTTTCACTTTAGGAACTACAAATTTGGTATTTTCCAGAGTATTTCAGGACGAATCTGCTACCAACGAACTTCAAACACTTGCTAATACAAGTGATGCTACTACACACACTTTAACCCTGTCAAATTCTGGCGGGTCTATACAATTTTCCGAAGGAAGTGGTATTACCTTAACTACTACTGGTACAAGTGGAGCAGGTGTGGTGACCATTGCAGCAACAAATAATGGTACTGTAACAAACTTTAGTGCGGGTGATTTGTCTCCTTTGTTTACTACGAGTGAAGCCACTACTACCACTACTCCTGCTTTGACCTTTTCTCTTTCTAATGCAGGAGCAAATACTTACTTTGGTAATGCTACAGGTTCTACAGCAGCACCTTCTTATACCGCAGCAGGTGCTTTAACTAAGGTAGACGACACCAATGTTACTTTAACTCTAGGAGGAAACCCCTCCACTTCTCTTTTGAGAGACGCAAGTTTGACTTTAGGTTGGACAGGACAATTAGCGGTATCTCGTGGTGGTACTGGAGCAGGTTCTTTAACTGGTATTTTACAGGGTAACGGAACCTCTGCTGTAACTGCCATCACAAACTCTTCTACAGTTGGTCAAGTTTTAAGAGTAACTGGAGCCTCTACTTATGCTTGGGGTGCTTTAGATTTAGCCGATGGGGATGCCATTACAGGAAACCTTCCCGTTGCCAACTTAAATAGTGGTTCTGGAGCATCTTCTTCTACTTTTTGGAGGGGTGATGGAACGTGGGCTACACCGATAGGTACGGGAGATGTTTTACAAAATGGTAATTCGTTCAGTGCAGCAATGATTATAGGTACAAATGACAACAACACTTTATCTTTTGAAACAAACGGAGTAACAAGAGCATCTATTTCAACAGGTGCTTCCACCGGAGGACAAATGACCCTGACAGAGGTTACTGCAAACACTGTTACGGTTTCTGATATACTCACACTCCGTACTAACTCGACTACTGCTGGTGGTACATTGTTTGGTAACGCTCTTTTATTTCAGGGTCACTCTTCTACAACGACCAATCAAGATATGGCTCGAATCGCTTCTTATTGGACTAATGCCACGCACGCAAATAGGGAAGCAGCACTGTCTTTTCAGTTGGGAGACAATGCAGGAGCATTGGCAGAGATAATGAAGTTAGATAGAACCACTTCTACAGGTATTTTATCCATAGGATCTACCACACCAGTTACTATTTCCAACTCTGCCATTACTGTCGCTACTACTTATACTGTAGGAAATTCTGCTCAAAATATAACTCTTGGAGGCAGTACTGGTTTAGTAAGTGTTTCGAATACAGCAACATCTGCAAGTGCAATAGATATAACAGCCAGTGCGAACGCAGCAAACTCTACTGCTGGTATAATTATAGGAAACATTGCTAATCTCGGACAAACATCTGGTACACGAAACTATATGAGGTTTGCTTACGGACTCAACCCCACGTCCGGGAATGCTATCCACAATCAACTTATTTTTGATGGAACATTTAATCAGACAGGTGGAGCAAACGGTATAATCAGATCTATTTATATCAATCCAACTCTTACTGCTGTAGCAGACTATAGAGGAATAGACATACCTTATTCAAGTGCCACAGCAAAAGGTATTTATCAGTCTGGAACAAGTACTACAAACAACTTTGCAGGTAATACAAGAATAGGATCTACCTCTACTCCTGCACGCACATTAGATGTTACTGGAGAACTGAGGGTCAGCGACTTGGTAACAGACAACCCAACTGTTTTAGTAGGTGCAGACGGCGATGGTGATTTTGCCGGTATTACAGTAGGAACAGGATTGTCATTGTCTGGAACCACTTTAACCGCAACTGGTGGAGCAACCGATCTTACAATTGGTGGTGCAGGGCCTACTTATACAATTGAATCGTCAACAGGGACAGACGTTACAATTTCTGGAAGCGGTATAACTTTGTCGGAATCTCCGGCAAATACTCTTGTCTTTACTGCTACTGACGCAAGTGTTAGTAATGAAGGTAGTTTAACTGTTGGAACAGGAGGTGGAAATAGTTCTACAATTGTGAGTAACACATCTGGTTCCACAGCAGTAACTATAGAAGGATCAGGAATAGTCACTGTAAGTGAAAGTGGATCAACCATAACTATTGGTGCAACTGAAGTTGACGGTTCAACTACCAACGAAATACAAGATTTGTCTCTTACTGGAAGCAATCCTTATGTATTTGACATTTCTGGTTCTTCTAACGACATCACCATTGAAGCAGCAGGAATAAGTGTACTTAGTGAACCATCGTCCAATGTACTTCGTATCACTACTACCGAGGTAGACGGTAGTACTTCAAATGAACTACAAACATATTCTCACGGAGGTACTACTACTTATACCAATACTTTATCTAATGGTGGTGGTTCGTGGTCTATTACAGGAGCGGGGATTGCTGTAATTTCTCAAACCGCAGGTGCCGTTACTGTGACAGCAACTGAAGTGGATGGAAGTGTAACCAATGAAGGAAGTTTAACAGTAGGTGCTGGAAGCGGAACCACCTCTACTATTGTAAGTAATACCAGTGGTTCTACTGCTGTTACAATTGAGGCTTCTACAGGACTTTCTATTAACGAATCTGGATCCACTATCACTTTAACAAACACGGGAGATACTAATGCAAGTGACGACATTACAGGTAGTGGAGTATCCGGTAGGGTTGCTTATTTTAACGGAACTCAAACTGTTACTAGTGATGCAGACTTTACTTTTAATGGTGCTCAAGTTGGAATTGGAGCAAGTCCCTCTTCAAGTTATAGACTTTATTTAAAACAATCCACCACTGCTGATGGTATATTTATTGAAAGATCTTCTTCCTCTACTGGATTTTCTCTTTATCAAGACGATGCGTCTTATATCAGTGGATCTGGAAACATGACCTTGAAAACATCGGGCGGTACCATAAAATTAGAACCTCCGGGTGGTAATTCTTTTATTCAAGGGGTAACTATAGTACCAACTGCTGCTAAAACAGATACGTTTGTAGGAAGCACCTTTTTAAACATTGAAGGTACTTACTCACCTACTTTGGCAAGTACTCTCACAGGATACCCTTCTTTGCTCAGGTTGGGAACTACTATAAATCAAACCAGTGGTGCAAATCAACCCATGAACGGTTTGTTCATAGATCCTACTCTTACTGCTGCTCCCAATGATTTTAGAGGAATCAACTATAAACCTTCTACTCACACGTTTTTGTGGCAACCAGAAGGTGATACTGTAAGATCTTATCTAAGAGGTAAGTTAGGAATAGGGTCTTCCACATCAAGTCCAAGTAGAACTCTTGATGTTGGAGGAGAAGTAAGAATACGAGATTTGTCTACTACTAATCCTGCCAGTATAGTAGGAGCAGATGCTAACGGTGTGTTGTCCAGTATTACAGTAGGAAGTGGATTAAGTCTTACAGGAACAACTCTTACTGCTACAGCAGGTGCAGGAAATGGTATTTATGGAGGTTCGGATGTTATTCCAGATGCTACGGTAGCAAAAGCATCTTCCAACGGAACTTTCTTTTTTGCTTGGAACGATAATAATCCTTTGTGGGGATTTGATGATTCGGCAGAAGAAATTTATGTCTATTCTCCCTCTACTTATAGTGTAACTACTTTAGGAGATCATACTATTCTGTTAGATGATACTTTTAATCCGACTTCAGGTACTCAAGCATATGCATCTCTAAATCTTACTTCTACGATTAATCAGACAGGTGGAGCAAGTGGTATTACCAGAGGAATCTACTTAAATCCGACCCTTACGACAATTGCAGATTTTAGAGGATTAGAAATCGCTTATTCAAATTCATCTGCAAAAGGTATTTATCAGTCTGGTTCTTCCACTACAAACAACTTTGCTGGTGCAACTCGTTTTGGTTCTACCTCTGCTCCAGCAAGAACAGTAGACATTACAGGTGAGTTAAGGGTTTCAGATCTTACAACAGATAACCCGACGATACTGGTTGGTGCCGATGGTGATGGTGATTTTTCTGGTGTAACTTTGGGAGACGGTTTGTCCTTTACGACAACCACCTTAAACTCAATGGTAATTACTGCTGCACCTTCTTCTAACACAACAGTAAGTGGTGAAAAAATAACTTTTACTGCTAATGAAAACCAAGCATTTGGTGACGTAGTATATATAGGTTCTGATGGTGATGCAACCCTTGCTGATGCAGATGGCATAGCAACAGCAAAAGTAGTTGCTATGTGTACCGCTACCGTTACTACTGGTAACTCAGCAACCTATTTACTTAAGGGTATTGCAAGAAATGACTCTTGGAACTGGACAGTAGGAGGTTATGTCTATCTTTCTACTACGGGAACAACAGGAAATACTCTTACTCAAACTGCTCCAAGTGGTACTGATGATTGTGTGGTGATTGTAGGTATTGCAGTACATCCTGATAGAATATTAGTTGATCCAGACAAGACCATTGTAGAAATAAAATAATTTATTATGCCTTATAAAGATAAAAACAAACAAAAAGAGTATTATATATTAAACAGGGAAAAACTTAGAGAGAAAGCAAAACTTAGATACGAAAAATCTAAGTCTCTAAAAGAGAAAAACAAAATAGTTCAAAACTGTTTAATATGTAATAAAGAGTTTACACCTAAAGGAAGATGGCACAAACGACCAAGAAAATACTGCTGTAGAGAATGTTACAACAAAGCAGTAAGTACGAGAATGCTTTGTAATAGTTTTAATAAAGGACGTAAATCTTGGAACAAAGGATTAAAAACAGGTAGTTTATCAGAAGACCATAAAAACAAAATAAGACAAAAATCATTATTAAACGGTAATAAACCACCTACATATTATGGTTCGGAACATCCTAATTGGGTCGATGGTAATTATAAAACACCTGTAAAACAAAAAAGATATACAGCAGATACAGTTTGGAGAAAGGAAGTATTTAAAAGAGATAATTATACATGTCAAAAATGTAAACAAAGAGGTGGAGAATTGAATGCTCATCATATATTTAATTATGCTTCTCATGTTGAATTAAGGACAGATATAAATAACGGAATTACTTTTTGTAAAGAATGCCATGTTCTTTTTCATACTTTGTTCAGTAAAAAGAACAATAATGACATTCAGGTAAAAGAATTTTTAAATCCTTCTCAAACTATTGTTGAAGTAAAATAATTATAAACACACTATGAAAAGATTGTTGTTTTTGTTGTTGTTGTTAATTTCTTTTCCTCTATCTTCTCAAGACATCAAAAAAGTAGATGGAGTAACAGATACCGACATTAAGAAAGTATCTACTGTTTCTGACTCAAACATTAAAAAAGTTAACGGTGTTACTCTGGCTACCTTTACAGGGATACTTGATGATTATCCCGGAGCAGGACTTGCTTTATCGGTTAGAAAACTTTCTACTTCTTATATGGGAAATTGTCTCAGGGTTCAAAGATCTTCAGACAACACTACCCAAGACATAGGATTTGAAGCAGATGGTGATCTCGATGAATCAGCGTTGACCACTTTTTGTTCCGGGACAGACGGATATGTAATAAAATGGTATGACCAGTCTGGTAATGGATATGAGTTTGATGTCGCAATGAGTAAGTGGCAAATAGTTGACAATGGTTCTGTTCTTGAAAAAAATAGTCGTCCTGCTCTTTTTTCATTGGACGATACTCCGCTTTCAGAAACAGTTGATTTTGCAGATGTATCTGGTTCTTCACAATTATACGGGATTTCGGTAGTGTCTGCCAGCACTTTTATAAATACGCTCTGTGATAACACTGCTCTCGATTTTCTTCTTTTTGGATCTGATTTTTCAAATTCTTATGCCTTGTTTGAAGGTGTTTCGTCATATATGTACAAGAACACAACAGTATCAGACAATTCTCAGCATATTTGCGAAACTATCGTACAAAACGCGTCAACTGCTGAAATTCGTATTGATGGTTCAGTTCAGAGTGAGTCTGCTTCAGGTCTTGCTTCTTTTTCAAGATCGGGAACGTTTACAGCATGGGTTGGGTCGGATAGTGCTGACTCCTCAGAATCAATTCAAGAACTGATTGTTTATCCGACCAATCAATCTTCAAATAGAAGTAGTATTTATACTAATGTATCTTCTTATTATTAAATTATTAAATTATTAAATTATTAACCAACTAATTAACTTAAATAACATGGACAACTGTAACACAAATCCCATATCTTCTAACCAAGTAATAGAAGTAGGTCTTCGTAAACCAAAATGTTTTGAATTTGAAGGTAACACTCTTAATGATTGGCTTAAGGAAATTTCTGAAAAACTATGCTGTCAGGAAGAAACTTTAGATTCTGTTCAGGATATTGTTGTAGGAACTGGATGGACTATTGTTCGACAGCCCAAACTTCTCAAAAAAGGTAAACTTTATCACCTTTCTGGAGAACTTTCCGGTGGAGATGTTCAATCAGTTATTGCAACTTTACCCGTCAAAATAACCGAAAGAAGAATTGTTCCCTTGGCACACGAGTTTACAGGAACAACCTATAACGTATTTTTAAAGATCGAAGTAGATCGAAATCTGAGACTTTATTTTACAGGTACTGCTCCAACTGGAGAATCATCCAAATTATACCTTGATGGTATATCTTTCTTTGTTGAATAATTGTTATCTTTTATTCATATATCTATAACTTATATTTATGTGTTTTTTAAAAAAACTATTTAAAATGGCTTGTACAGCATGCAAAAAAGTAAGTCTGGAAAACTGTGACTGTCCTTATACTGTAAACGCAGATTGTGTAGAGTATAAGGGAGACAAACTTCCTTTTGAGACAAATGTAAACAACGGATCTTCTCGTTCTCTTTCTTCGATACTTGAACTGATAGGAGAGGATAAGTGCGAAAGGAGTGCTAAAATTGTAACAGGAGATTACGAAATTCTGACAGAGGATGCTTGTAAGATTCTTCTTTTAAACGGAGACATCAATAGTGCAAACGATGTTACTTATACCATTACATTACCAGAGTCTGCGGAATTTATAGATAAAACTCTTATCCTAAAAGATATTTCGGTAGATTATGATCCTTCTGGTACAGTATATTGGGAGTTTTCTGAAAACATTGTATTTGATCAAGAAGAGGAAACAAACGAGTTTGATAAACTTGCATGGGAGCCTCACAAAGTCTTGTACTTGACTTATCTGAAAAAAGACGGTATCAACTACTCTTGGGTGGTAACAAGTCCTTCTATAGGAACTCCCTCTGTTCAAGTGTTCACAGATGAAGATCTTGAGGGCAATTGGGAAATAGTAGAAGAACTCAAACTTATCAGACTCGGTAAACTAAGACAATTGCAGGGTATGGTCACTGGAGGAAATGTCCCTACAACTCTTTTGAATCTTGATGCCAAAGACAGACCTTCTTCTTCCGGTTATTTTTTGGTAGCGGTAGATGCTTCTCCTTATCGAGCACTTCTTACGATCAATACCTTTATTGCAGTTAGTTTTCCGGGAGGAACCCATCTTACGAGTGGAGAAAATCTTTCTTTGTTCGGTGTAAGTTGGTATGTTGATTAGTCAATTAATTAAATCTCAACTCTTAAGACAAATAAAATGACTTGTACAAATTGCTCTCAAACCAAAACCATTACTCCTTGCTCTACCGGATGTGCTTCTACGGTAAACGCAGACTGTGTCATTTATGATAAAGACCCCCTTTGTTTTGAAAATTCCAGTGTGGACGATGGTGATAAAAGAACCCTTACAGACTTGTTGCAATTGATAGAATGTAACAATGAAATGGCATCCAAGATCATAAAGTTTCATTCTGATGGAGAAACAGATGATGGAGATTCTTATACTATTGTAGAAGAGGATGTTACCAAAATACTACTGCTTACGTTTACCGATGATGAAGCATCTGGTACTTATGAAAATACTTTAGTCCTTCCCACCACTTCTGCCTTTATAAACAAAGAAATCCTGATAAAGGACATAAGTAGTGTTACAGACAATCAGATTGCTTTTTTGAATTACAAGTTCAACGTACAGATTCAGTACAGTTGGAATCCTCTTCTTACGACCAATTCTTTTTATGATCTTGCCGATCCTGTTCACAAAGTACTTAGACTTAAACTCGTACAAATAAATGACGTTTCTTATCAGTGGCTTGTGGTAAGCAACAACTTTACAGGAGAACTTGTCACCTATACAGAAAGTGTAGATCTTGAAAATGATTGGGAAGATGTTTTGGGCTATCCTATACGGATACATCGTAAGGGAAATGAAGTAAAAATCTCTGGTGCGGTAAAGAATGGGGAAAATTCTACTCAAACTTTTCTTCTTCCAGTAGAATACAGACCTTCATATAATATGACTTTTTATGTAAGATGCACAGATGCAGATTCAAATGGATGGGCAAGCATACTGATTACTACAGGTGGTATAGTTTCTGTCGCTGCTGATGATATAGCAGGAGGAGTGAATCTTGACGGAAATGTATACTTCTCTGGAATAAGTTATTTCATCACTTAAATATGCAAAATCCGATTGTTGGTTATAACAGGCTCTTCTCAACAGTGAGAGGGGCTTTTTTGTTAATTGAAAGATTTGACATATCTTTGTTCAACTTTTTACAAAAACACACTGAATGTACACTTTAGAAACACTTGTTCAACATTTTATTGCACATCGTTCCTACTTGGAAAAAGGAGTTCCTTCTATAGCCAAATCTTTGGGAGTAGAAGAAGAACTCGTAAGAGAAGCCAAAGAAAAAGCACTTGAACAAATCAAAGAAGGTTGGGATGTCAAGGCTCAATGGATCAAAGAGAAAGGAAGATCTACTTTTATGGTCAAACAGGGAGACGGAGTTAACTACAAGGAAGAGTTCGAATCTTTTTTAAAAACCTATTCTCCTGTTCAAGAAACCGTACCTGTTTATGAAGATGTTTCTTCTGCACTACTTGTTTATATGTCTGACAAGCATATAGGAGCACAGACCAAAGAAAACTCTCTTTTTGATAACGAGTACAATGCTGAAGAGTTTGAGAGAAGGATGACTGTTTTGGCAAAGCATATCATTGATCTTCATAACAATCGTCAATTTGATGCTATAGTTCTTATAGATCTTTTAGACACCGTGGACGGATTTGATAAAAAAACTACAAGAGGAGGTCATACCCTTCCTCAAAACATGACCAATCGTGAGGTTTATTCTGTTTTTATGAAGGTTCATTTGGACTTTGTTCATACGATTCAAGAAAAGTGTAAGTGTAATCTTTCCTATATCACAGCAGGAGAATCCAATCACGGAGGGGATTTTGAGTGGATATGCAACAAGTCATTAGAGACAGCAATAAATCTTAAATATCCAGATGTAGAGGTTTACATAGGAGATAAATTTATCGAGCATTTTGAGATAGATAATCATTGTTTTATCTTATGTCATGGTAAGGATGCAGAAGATTTAAAAAATCCCCTACCTTCTACCTTGGACTTAAAGACCGAACTTTATTTTAAAAGATATATAGATGCCCATCAAATCAGTTCTAAATACATTCATGTAGTCAAGGGGGATCAACATCAAGCATCTTGTCAGTTTGGAGAATTTTTCAGGTATAAGAACGTTCTCTCTATGTACGGTTCTTCCAAATGGTCACAGACCAATTTCATGCAAAACACCAAGGGTGTATGCATGGACATCCTTACCAACAACGCAATTGAAGAACATTACTTGTTTTACACATAATAAACATTACACCTATTTCTTTGAAATTTAGTCTGAATTAGTTATATTATGTACAAGGCATACAATGATTATAAAATAACTATCTCTCACGAAGTATGGAGAGAGTTTCAAAAAAGACATCCTGACCTTAAAGAGAAAGGATTTGATTACTGGACAATAAGAAAGATTCTATCTTCCTTTAGAGAAATCGTAGAAGATGTCATATTGGATACTACCGATGGTTTTCAGTTTCCTCACAAAATGGGTAGGCTTCAAATAATCGGTGCTAAATACATAGATACTGAAAGACAAAAACACAGAAAACATAAGTTGGTACGAACAGACAACATTTATTATAAATTAGCGTGGAATATAAAATTCGAACGTTTTAGACTACAAATGTTACTATGTTACAGGTTTGAATCCGCTCGTTTGTTCAGAGATAAACTTATCAGTCGCATAAAGGAGGATAAATTTTTTCATTGGATTAAATACGAAAACGACTTAGACTTCTTTAAACGAAAAGCAGTAAACCCCAAAAAAATAAAAGAAACTACTGATCTAATAAAATCTCTAAGATAGAAAAATGACAACTATAGGTGAAGTGGTAGCAAGACTTCGTTCCTCAATAAAAGAAGTATCTGATGATTCTATCTACTCAAACAGATATTTGTGGAATACTTATTTGACTGCCATGAAACAGTTGCTTAAACAAGATACTGCTTCCGGTAACATTTATTCCATGTCTGATGTGTGGGAACCCATTTGTATAGAAATGGAAGCAGTTAATTCTATTTATTGCAATTGTCTTGTGCTACCTACCAATTGTGAAGTGTATCGTTCCAAAAGAAAACTTCCCAAATTCATAGAAAGTAACGACGGAATTATTTACAGATGGTTGGCTACACCAGACTTAAGCAGAACTTTTGTAATAGTTAGTCCTTTTCAATATGAAGTAAAAAGCAAAGTCCGTTTTAATAGAGAGAATTATGCTTTTATTCACAACGGATTTCTTTATACTCCTAAACATGAATATCCTTGGTTGTCCTTGTCAGCGTTGTTTGAAGGAGATCTTGCAGATTTCAACTGTAACACTTCTAACAACAACTCTATTTCCAACCCTCCAATAGATTCAAGTAGTGGAGATTGTGGTTCCAAACTGAGATCTAAAGTGCAACTTCCTGATTATTTGGAAGATGCTGCCATTAAAATGGCAAGATCTGAGTTGGTTCCAATTACCCAATTGAAACCGGATGAACATCCTAATGCCAATACTATTGAAAGACAAATTTCACCTTAACGCTTATGACCAATCTCGATAAGAACGTAAATTTTATTACTGCTGAAGATCTACTCGCTGAAGTAAAGAACGATCTACGAGTCTATTTTGAAAGAGCAGTAGTAGATAATTCTCACTTATATCCAGTGATAGCAGAGTGTCTTTCCAAGTTAGGTTCCAAGATTTATCCTGTAGGAAAAACTACTCTTTTCGTAGACAACTATAAGTCTCCCTTACCTGATGATTTTCATAAGTTACTCTTGGCATTAGCGTGTTTTGATTACAAGATAACCTCTACTACAACAGAAAATCCTCAATTGTATGAAGTCAGCGATTCAACCATTGCTGACTTCATGGTTACAGGTAAGTCGACTTTGTGTACAGATGAGTGCGGGGATCAGTGGGGAATAGTTCAGAGATTTGAAACATTTGATGTTACTTTTAAGGAGTTTGCTCCTTTATCTATTTCTAATTCTTCTTTACCTTACTGTGCTAATAATTGCTTTAATAAAAGTGTTTTGCATCAACATCAAATAGACCTGTCAAGTAAACTTTTAGTAGCAGGTTTTGAAACAGGTTACATTTATATGGAGTATCTTCAGAAGTTGGAAAAAGATACCATAGATGGGAAAGATTTGTTAATTCCAGACTTTGCAAGAATCAGAGAATGGATCAAGGGGGCTTGTGTCAAAAAAGTATTTCAAGTAATGTACTGGAACAATGACGCAGATGTACAACAAAGATACCATGATTCAAAGAACGAACTTGCTGTGTTGGAGGCTAACGCAAGATCTTTTGTAAAACAAGTAGATTTCAAAGAGATGTACGATGCTCGAAAAACTTTTTATGATCGTTATTCCAAGTTTGAGCAAGTTGTATATGGTCATGGTAATCAATTAACTCATCCTACAAAAAGACCTTTAAATAATAGATGGTAGATTCTGTTAAGCAAACTGCTGGACAAAAATTGAATTACGATGTACACCCTTCCTTGCTTGAGGACAGGGATTTGACTTTTTTGCTAAATGGGGACGTATTCGACAACGAAGGGAATAATTGGTTTGTTGTCAATCAGTTGGGTAACGAACTTTGTTACGAATTTCCAGAAGATTATGAATTTAAAGGTTCTGTCAAATTGGGAAGATATGAACATTTTGTGGCATTCAAAACTCCTGATTCCTATGAACTCGGAATATTGAATTCTCTCGATTGTTCCTACTCTCTATGGGCAAACGACCCCTGTTTGAATCTTGAATGGTACATTCGTGGAGTCTACAAATACAACAATAAAAACAATGATAGGAGAGTTTATATAGTAGATGGAGAGAATCCCAATAGATATTTTGATATAGATAAAGAATATCCAAAAAGACCTCTTAGTTCAAGGTGTGAAAACTGCGACGTAGAGTATTCTACTGATTTTGATTGTGAAGCAGTCAAGATCAACAAAAGTTATATAAAACCTTGTTTAAATCTTACAAAAACAGAAGAAGGAAAGTTGTTGAGCGGAGTGTACCAAATAGGGATTGCTTACGCAATAGACAATGTGGTTCTTACGGATTTTACTTTTAGTTCGGCAATAAAGGTTTTTTCGGAATCTTCCAACATAGGTCTGAAAGTAGAGATAGGATGTCAGGATGTTCCCTTTACACAATACGCTCTTGTACTTGTCACCAATACAAGAGAAAATTCTCTTGTGACTTATAACCTTGGTTTTTTCCCTGTATCCAACGATAAGTTTACGATAGACTCAATAGACAACGCAACGATATTCTCAACTCAACAAGCACTTCAAAAGAAAGTGGCATTTGATTCTTCCAAGCACATAGTAACCAATGGAGAGATTCTTATGTTGGGAAGACACGCCAACTTAGAAAAACTGAATTATCAACCTCAAGCCCTTGAAATAGAAACAGAGTGGGTAGAGGTTCTTATAGACAAAGAACTGGCTCCCTTCTATCCCTCTTTGATGAGAGACGAAGTTTATTCGTTCTCTTTAGAGTGGGTTGGTTTAAAAGGAAACTCCAGAGGAATCTTTTCCATTGTTGGAAGACAATCTACCTCTGGAGACGTAATAGAGTACACAGGAGATGACTACAATACTACCGATATTTATGAACTGGAAGACTGTGTTCCTGCCACCCTCAAGTATTGGCAAATAGAAAATACCGCCACCATTGAAGTGGACAACGAGTACGAATGTCAGAACTGTTCAGGAGAAGTAATCAACAAGTCTGGAAAAATGGGATATTGGGAAAGTCAAGAATTTACTTATCCCAACGATCCCGATATTTGGGGGGATCTGGCGTGTCAACCAATAAGACACCACAGAATGCCATCTCACGATCTGACACATATTCACAATAATTTTTCAGAAGAATTTCAGGATGTCACTTGTATAGATATAAATTTTCCCGGATTTCCAGAAATAGAATTTTGCACCTCTGGAGAATCTTATGTAAAGGAAAGCGATTGTGTCAATGTACTTGGGGTTAGGTTTAAAAACATCCCGTATCCTCTTTTACCGGATATGACTCCAGATCCAGATATATCTGGATATAGAATCCTCGTAGGGGACAGAAAGGGAAACAAGTCAGTATTGCATAAAGGACTTGTCTTCAATATGACACAAGATTTCTCCACTCCCGAGACAACGATTTATTATCCTAATTATCCTTTTAACGATCTCCACCCTGATGTCTTCTTATCAACAAGACCAACTGCAATAAATGCTGATGGAAGTGAGGGATACGATGCTGATTGGATTCCTCCCCAGTCTTTCTCAAGAAAGGATTTTACTTATCACTCTCCCGATATTCATTTCAGGGAAATACAAAGAGAGTTTGGAACCGAAATGAAGGTCTATGGGGAATCAAGAGGCTGGATCGAAGGAAAATTTGATCATGTGTATCTTCATCCTCTGACAAGACTTGGAACTGAACTTCTTCCATTTGATGATATTGCACTTCTTGCAAACTATAGAAATCATGCTGCACAAATGAACAGTGTGTGCAACTATTCTTCCTTTCTTCCTTGGAGTCTTCCTCTTGCGTCAAGGTTTAAAATAAATTCGAGTCAATATCTTTTACCGATAAACCAGATTGCTTCCAACAACAAAAAAATCAACAACAATCTTAGAGAATCTTCCTACTATGTAGAAATAGATCGGCTGTTGTCGGATACTGTATCTTTGGACACCAGCAGGGTTCTTGCATCTGAAGTCTCCTCCGATGGATATTCAAAGGATTTTCCTGCCTTCAATTATTTCAATACGGTTGATAGATATGCGGGAAATGATCTAAACGTTCAGGGAGTTTCCTACTATGTAGGAATAAAAGTAAAACAACCAAATCAATATGGTTCTATAGATTCTATATCCTATCGTCCAGTAGGTTGTTTTAAGCAGGTAACTTCGGGTGAAGTTTCTTTTGATTCCGATGTGATATATGCTGGAGACGTATTTATATCGAAGCATACTCTTTTGAGAAAAATGCCAATATGTCAACAGTGGTTGGAAGACGTACCAATAGATACACAATTCGATTACAGGGAAAACAGAAATCTATGGTATCCGAGATTTTGGATAGATACCGAATTTGTAAAAGAATCTGGATGGCACTACAACTTGGACAATGTTTTTCTTCCTTATGTGGATGGAGTCGGATCCGATGCACAGGGATTGTTTTATGTCTTTGTTACGGGAGTAATAAACTTTTGGTGTGAATCAGAATTTATAGGTGATTATCGTGAAAGAGACTTTACCCCAAATGGTAGTTTTTATCCAAAAATAGATTATAGGGATATATCAAAAACAGATAAAATTAGATTCGACAACAAGTTTTTATACAACTTTTCCCTTCTTTCCAATGAAGTTGAAAGAGTATACGGAAACTCTGATCCCACAGATTCAGATAACGATTTTATCGTGTCCTACTCTTTAAAAGACGACCCTCAATCAACAGATGACAGATGGCTTCAATTTCTTCCTTTAAATTATGCTGTTTTACCAAGGGTGTTTGGTGAGTTTACAGGAATGCACTACACCGATGACTACTCCATCTTTTTTGCATTTGAAAACAATATTCTTTATTCCCAACTCAATTATTCCTTAAACACGACCGAAGGAAATTCTTTATTGTTGACACAAGGGGATATATTTACAAACAGGCTTAGAAGACTTTCAAATGAACAAACGGGATATGTGGGTTGTGTAGATCCTTTGTCCTTTTGCAACACAAGATATGGTACTTTCTTTTTTGATCGTTATCGTAGAAAGATGTTTCAGTGGAACGGTTCTTTAAAGGATATTACTGGAACTATGCAGTCTTGGTTGCAACACTATACTGGAAATCAAGGATCAGAATATGAAGATAACACCATAGTTATAATTTTTGACAATTACACAGAGAATCTTTACATAAGAGGATATTCAGAAAGAGAACCGTGGTGTCTTTCCTATAAACCAAAACTGGAATCATGGATAAGTTTTCACTCCTTTACTCCAAGGTTTTTTCTGGTAGACCCGAACACTTATTTGACAGTAAACGAATTTGGAATATGGAAGCACAACAAGGAGTTTACTTATCAAACCTATTACGACGAACAAGTACCATTTGATGTTGGAATGGTCATAAACAACAAGTACAAAAATCTTGAACTTCAAAATATCGAAGTGTTTTCAGAATTTTATACTCAAGAGGTATATGGCAGTCCTGTTTATAAAACAAACAAATTTTTTGACAAAATCTTTGCCTACAACAATAACGGGTCTACAGGGCTTCTTGATGTTTACCTTAAAAACCTTAACAATCCCAACCATTCTTTAATTCAGAATACCGAATCCAATCCTGTTGTTGCAGAAGTAACCAGAGTTCAAGACTCCGTGTTTAGAATCAACAAGTTTGAAAATCTAAGAATAAATCACAATTCCAATCCTTTGATTCTTCTTTCAGACAATGGTATGGATTATACACCTCAATCCACTTCAAACTCTATACCGCCACATCAAAGAAGCGACATAAAAGGGAAGTGGGTAAAACTTCACTTGAGAAGTGAAACAAACACCGATCACAAAATATTGTTACAACTTATAGTTCCAAATCAAGATCTGATCAATGTCTAACTTAACCAATAGATCGAAACTTTTTTTAAAAAAGAAAAAGGCTCAATATGGAGATTTTATAAGAGATTCTGTATCTTATATAGATTCCGATGTGTTTTCACAAAAACCTTTGTATTCACAAAAACAAAAGGAGCAATCTTCTTTTATTGATAGCCTTCCTGTTATTGGTTCAATTGGTCAAATAATAGGAGGTATAGCAGGAATCTTCGAGGGAAACAGACAAGAAAGAATTCAAAATATACATGAAAGTGCTTCTGCTGAGGATCTTCGACAGAGAAGAGAAAAGGCCAGAGCAAACAATTTTTATATAACTCCGTACACTACCGGAAGAACTGATAATCTTACTGCAAGGAAGGGGTTGAATGTTCCTTTTTATCAGAACGGAGGTCAGATGGATTTGTTTATGGACTTTTACAACCAACAAGAGCAGTCCTCAAAGATGCTCCAAAAACATCTTTCAGACATATATAAGGATAAAAACGAAAGATTGGAACAAGAAGCAAACAATACTAAAAAAGATGCTTTTGGAAATATATTTGAAGGAGCAACTGGTCTGCTTGGGTTTTTGCAAAAAGGAGGAATTATTCCAGAATCCACTTTCGTAAAACCTGTTGCTACAAATAAACTGGATCATTTAATTATTCCAGATAGAGTAAGGAGAGAAGATGCGAGAGTGGAATTTTTTGGAAGAGAAAATCCTGCCAAAATAGATCCCTTACAACAAGCATATATAAAAAATACAATTATGCCGGATATAGAAGCATATAAAGACTATAAGAAAGAAATGTATGGTGCCGATTCTCAAAAACTTACTACATTAAGAGATAGAAACTGGCAACAAAGAAGACGACGAGATAATTGGGTAAGAGAAAAACAAGAAGGAGGAGAAATAGAAGCACCGGATACAGAATCTTTGTACTCTTCTGATTTCCAATCTCCTGTAGAAGATCAGGGTTTTTCAGAGAACGAAATTCAAAACTTCCTTACCTCGACTTCTCCGGGAGAAGAAATGCAAAAGAATTCTAATCTTTTATCTTGGCTTTTTGAGGAGAATCCTTTGGATACCTATACTACGAATGATATTTATCATTCTACTTATCAATCCGTAAACGTTCCCAAAGGAGATATTGCAACAACCCACTCAAATCCCGGAAACATAAAGTATGGAAAGTTTGCTCAAAAATATGGAGCACAACCGGGAAGAGCAGCAACAGATGGTGGGATATTTGCGGTTTTTCCTTCGGTGAAAGCAGGATTACAAGCCCAGAAAGATTTATTAACTTCTGGTAGTTATGCCAATCTTACAGTTGGAGATGCCATGAAAAGATGGTCTAATAGTGGTTATGGAGCAGACCTGTATCCTCAGATAGCAAACAAAAGAATGAAAGATCTTACTTCCCAAGAACTTAACGAACTTATACTTCGTCAGACCAAGAGAGAATCTCCAACTATTTACAAAAAAATATACGGTAATACAAAATGATAGACAGCAAAAAAATATTGGATAAAATGAAGAATCCTGAACCCAAATTCGACAAACTAATCAGTCAACGATTGATTGATTTGTGCAATTACAGGATTCAACAAGAAGAATATAGTTCCCGTATTTACTCTGCTATGTCCAGATGGTTGGACGATAAGAGTTATGTAGGAGCAGCAAAACTTTGGAAAAAATATTCTGATGAAGAACTTACTCATGCAGAAATAATTTATTCTTTTTTACTTGATCTCGGTATCAGACCTGTTACTCCTGAATTACCAAAACCTCAACAAGATTTTACTGGATTAGTAGAAATAGTTAATTTAAGTTACCAACACGAGATTGAAGTTTATAATCAGTGTGCAGAACTTGCCAAAGCAGCATTTGAAGAAAACCAGTTAATGCTTTATCCTATTGCTTTAAAACTTACCCAAGAACAAAGTGAAGAAGTTGGAAAGACCCTTAAAATAATAGACATGATAGATTCATTTGGAGATGATAAGACTTCTTTGCTGTTAATAGATATTGAATTAGGAAAAATGGTATAATATGAGTCAGTATATATACATGATTAGAAGTAAAATAAATAATAAAGTATATATTGGGAAAACTAAAAATATTTCCAGCAGAGAATGTGATCATAAAAGATCTTTAGAAAAGGGAACTCATTACAATATATACTTACAAAAACACTATAACAAGTATAGCAATAAAGATTTCTATAGTGTATTTTCTTTTACTATAATAGAAAATAATATAGAAAACATCTTTATTGGAGATAGGGAACGGTATTGGATCAGTTATTATAGATCAAATAATAATAAATACGGATTTAATTTAACTATAGGCGGGGAAATATCTGAATGGTCACGAGAAGTTTTAAAACGTAGAATTAAAACAGTAAGAAAAAAATATGGGAGAAGAGTTTATTGTTATTGTGTAAAAGGAAACTATATAGGTACATGGAATAGTGTACCAGAATGCGCAGAATACTTTAATTTCAATAGAAACTCTATTATGAATGCTCTACTTAGAGGTATTCAACTAAAAGGATATTTGTTTTTTAAAACCAAACAAAAGAATTTAAAGCCTTATGTTGCATCTCGCAGTAGAAAAAATGTATATATTTGTGTTTATAACGAAAAAAATAATCTTATTGATGTAATTTTTGGACTAAAAGAATGTGCTGAAAAATATAGTCTTAATGTTTATAGTTTAAATTCTCGTTGTAGAAGAAAAACTGTTGTAAACAACATTAGATTTCAAAAATTTTATCCCTCCAAAATGTGGATAGATATGTTTGAATCATTTGGTACAGAACAAATCACTTTATTACACATTGATGAAAAAATGGGTGAACTCGCTTAAATATTTATTATGAAAAACAAAATTAAAATTAAACCTGAGAATAGGGGTAAGTTCAACGAGACTAAAAAACGTACAGGTAAAACTACAGAAGAACTTACTCATAGTAAAAATCCAGTTACAAAAAGGAGAGCAGTCTTTGCACAAAACACAAAGAGGTGGTCTAAAAAGAAATAAATGAACAATTATTATATAAAATTTCAAAATAAACTTAAAATATCTTTCAACAATATTCCATCTATTGAAAGAAAGTCTTTTCTCAATAGATGTGGAATTTACAAGATTACAAATATAACAAATAACAAATGTTATATTGGAAGTTCTAAAAATTTATATTCACGTTGGAACGGGCATTACAATAATGTGGTTAAACAAAAAGATTGTCAAGTAATACACAAGGCTATTATAAAACACGGAATACAAAATTTTACAATTGAAATATTGGGTATTTGTCCCGAAGAATATTTAACAAAATTAGAACAAAAATTTACTGATATATTAAATCCTGTTTATAGTATTAGGAAAATAGTAGACTCTAATAAAGGATATAAATTGACTAAGAAACAATCCTTAAAACATAAAGAATCTTTAAAAAAGACATTTTCTACTGAGGAGTTTAAACAAAGAAAGAAAGAGTCTGCTATAAAGTCTGGTCTAAAAAGAAGTGGACTAACACCTGAAATTATATCTTTAGTAAAAGAATATAGACTTAAAAATTATCCATCAAAATATATTTCTGAGTTATTAAATATGGATATAAAAGTTATAAAGAAAATAATTCAGAAAAAAAATTTAAGAACATATTATTTGCCGTCTGAAACAGGAGTGGTTCCTTTCACTGGATATAAGTACGCTTTAATAAATGTATTTACACATGAAGTATGTTTGTATCATTCCCCAAAAGACATATACACACTTTTAAATATATCTGTTAAAAAATTTTATAAATCTTTACTATCTAAAAGATCAGTTGTAAATAATACGTTTAGTATCTGTAAGATAAAAGATTTAGACGAACGATTGGAATTTTTAAAAAACCATTCTATAAATCATATAACAGGTAAATATCCGGGAAATAGAAAAGGAGCCAAATTTTCTAAAGAAAGTAAAAATAAAATGAGGGAGTCTAAAAGTAAACTAATACAAAAAATTGATATAGATCAATTTTCTATAATAGAGGAAAATATAATTTCCAGTTATGAACAAAAAGGATACAGAAGAGATAAAATTTATTATGCTATAAAAAGAAACATCTCTTATAATAATTATTTATGGAAATTCAAAAATTAATAGATAAATACGGATATAGAAATAATAGTCCTTTCTTAGACAGTCCTTATTTAGAAATAAATTCTCCTTCCATTTCTATGAAAAATGTATCAACACCTTTGGTTGGTGTGTTAGATGATGGTTCATTTAAAATGATGAAACCAAATGAAAATTACCTTTTCAATACAAAGTCAGTAATTGAAATACCTATGAAGAATAAAAAACAAAAAGGTGGACTTATAAATAAATTTGAATCTTATCTTTCTTCTCTCGAAGAAGATGAACAGGATCAAGTTATAGACTATATTGAATCCCTTGGTTCAAATGAACAAGAAATGTTTCTCAAGGGAGGAATGACTATGTGGAAAAAATATCAACAGGGTGGACTTACTCCCATCGAAGTAGAAGATAAAGAAACAATCTTAAATCCCAATGGTGAGTTATACGGTTTTAATGGTAATACTCATGCTAACGGAGGTATTGATATACTTGCTGAAGGTGGTAGTAAAATTTTTAGCGAATTTAGCAGCGCCCCAAAAGAACTTATTAAAACAGTCTTAGGTAAAGAGACTAAGAAAAAAATGTCTTATGCTGACCTAAGTAAGAAGTTTGACACTACTAAATGGTCTAAGATTTTACAAAATCCAGACTCTGATCAATATGAGAAGGAAACTGCTAAACTTAAAATGTCAGGTAACTTAGCAATGCTTGAGACAATTTTCCAAACTCAAGAAGAAGAAAAGATGAAGTCTGGAAAAAACTCTGAATATCAATATGGTGGGCCTGTGTTACCTCAAAAGAAAATGTATACTTCTTTTTGGGACACCCGCCAAGATATAGAAATGGGTAAAGACGTTGAGGAACTTACAATAGAACAAAAACTTACCCCTTTACAACAAATCAAAGCAATGTACAATCAATTACCAGAAGCAACCATAACTGGTAAAAGACCTGTTTATCCCGGAGGTTCCAAGTATGATTTGGTGGTAACAGAAACAGAACCTTCTACTATGGCGAGTTCTCCCAACAGAAAAACCAGTCCTGTGTATTTTGGAAACGGAGTTCTACCTCCAGCAACTAAAACTTTGGATGTGGTAGACCCCAATGATACCAGTGTTGCTCCCCTACCCTCTAAAACACCTTCTGTAAGAACCAGAACAAACACTCCATCAAATCAACCTGTATCACAACAGAGAACTTCGGTTAACCCTCTAAATCCTATACCTTCTTTAGCGATACCCACGTCTGTAAAAAGCACAAATCCATCTTCGGTTAGTTTTAATCGTACTTCTAATTCTTCACAGACCGTTTCTAAAAACACAGAAACAGAGTCTAAAAATCCTTTTGGTATAGGTCACAAGTTGGCAGGAACTATATTGGATGTAGGACTTGCTTTAGGAGATTCTCTTACTGTTCAAAACCCTCAGTATCGAGACTTAAGAAAATCCCCTTTATTTTCTCGTTTTGTAGACTTTGATGATAAAGAAGCAGGTAGAAACTTGGCACTTAATATTCAACAGATTCAAAATTCTAATATGCCTGAAGAAGTTAAGCAAGCACGAATAGCAAATCTTAATGCTCAATATCAAGACCATACAGCAAAGGTTGCATTTGGAAACGCTCAGAGATACGAAACCAAGATAAACCAAGATACCGAAAAACTTCAAACTTACATCAACAATAATATAGATCAACACTTTCAAGATGTTGAAAGATACAATCAACAAAAAGCAAGAGTAGACTATCTTAAAGATCAATTTCATGCTCAACAGAAATCACGAGTAGTCAATTCCATTCGCAATTATTTAGATTATGTAGAAGAAACGAGAATAAAAAACCAACTTAATTCTGAGAACTATCGTGTAAATCCTATCACGGGTCGTATTGACTTCTTGGGGAATAAACAAGATGCTCTTAAGAAAAAAGAGATGGAAATGCAACAATATGCCCAAAATGCTGTACCAGTTAAAAATCTTCCCAATGGTGCGGTTTTGGCAAAAACTCCACAAGGAGTAGAAATAATCATTGATTCAACAGGTAAAGCAACAGTAGTAAAAGGATAATACAAAATAAATGGCTACAATAAGTCCTTATTCACCAGGTTTAGTTCTGCCTCAGTATAAGACCACAGATTATAATACTGATCTGGAGCAGGCTTTGCTTATAAAAAAGCAACAGCAGTATGATGTTTTCTTGTCGAGGCTTCATAATATGCAAAACTCTGCTCTCAACATTTCTATGTTGAACAGAGATGGTCAATATAAACTCGAAGAATATAATAAGGAGATAGACAATATGCTGTCTGGAGATATAGGAGACTTGACAAACGACAAGGTTCAGGCAAGACTTGCATCTGTATTCACCAAGATAAGTTCTGACACAGATCTGAAGAAAAGATCTCAATTGAGTTCTCACTATCAACAACAACTCTCTATTATCGAGGGGATGAGAAACTCCAAAGATCCTGCAAAGAGTGGATATAATTCTATAAACGAAGCGGTGTTCAGAGATTGGAGTGGTGGACTTACGGACTTTTATCTTGCAGGAGACATTGCTGGTTGGGATCAAAAAAAACAATCCTATACCCCTTATAAAGATATAGATCAAAAGTTGGTGAACCTTACCAAACTTCTTCATGCTGAAAGTCAAACTGTTCAAAAACCAGTCTTGCAAAAACAAAAGGTAGAAGTAAGAAATCCCGACGGTTCTATAACCACACAAGAAGTAGAAGTACCAACGGGATATGATATTTTAACTGCTTCTAAAGGTGTTTCTCAATCTCGCATCAGACAACTTCTTGAAACCACTTTAGATCAGGACGAAAGAAGTCAACTTGAGATACTGTCAAAATACAGAATACTACAAAACGAATCTCCAGAGGGAAGGTTAGGTCTTTTTAATTCATATTCCAGATGGTTGAGTACCGAGCATCAAAACACAAAAAAACAACTTACTGATGTTCAGGCTTTGAAAGCACAATATGAAAAGACCATAAAAAACATTTCTCTTCCTCCAGCAGAATCTATTGTTCAAAAAGCAGCACTTCAAGCAGAGATAGACAGACTTGGAGAAATGGAAACTTCTTTGAACGACGCTCTAATAAAACAGTCGTCCAATAAAATATCACAACAACATTGGATGGCGTTGTCTGAAACAGAACTGCTTCCTCTTATAAACCAACTTACGAACGAAAGTTATGTAAACGGAATATCTCAAGCCCTGTCTTGGAAGGACGAAGTAAGCAGAGTAGGATTGGATGAAACTTATTTTGCTCAACTTAGAATCAACAGTATGAAGGACAGACTTGCTCTCGATGCTGAGTTAGGAAGAGCAGGTCTTGCAATTAAAGCAGCAGAATTAGAACTTAAAAGAGCAGCAACAGAAACAACAACCCCCGGAGTAGCGAGAGATATTATCAAAGATGAGACTGAGTTGGTTTCTTCTTGGGATAGATTTATGCAAATGGGTAAAGAGATCAATGACGTAACTACTCCTATCATCACTTCAAAGACAGGAGATAAGTATGACATAGATCCCAAGAACCTTCAAGATAACAGATGGTTGCAAGCAAACACTAACAACCATGAAGTAAAACTTTGGAACGCTTATGTAGGTAAGTTTGGTAAAGACATAGCCTTTACTAATGAGAAACCTAATCTTGCTGGATTTGAAGCATTTAAAAACGGAGTTAAGAACGGACTTTTTGCTAATGATCAAACTCTTAACAGTCTTCAAGAGGCTTACGATACAGACCTAACTAAGCAGGAATGGTTTAAAAACAAAGCAGGAAAAGTTGCTCAAACTATTAATAGAGAAACTAAAGTTCCAGATGTAAAAGTAGGTAACGGGCCTTCCTTGGGAGATTACGCAAGAATGAACAATTGGGACGGTCAGGGAGAAATGATCTTTGGGGTAAGAGATGACAAGGGAGGGTATAAACAAATGACTTGGAATGAGGTCAAAAGAGAATATCAGACTGGCAAATTAAGAGGTAGAGTAGATGATGTTGTAAGTGGACTCTATAATCCTACAGGTAGAGGTGTAAGTGCTCACTATGAAGGAATTCTAAACAATGATACCAACTTCTTAGCAACTGTAGAAAAAGCAATAGAACAAGAACAAAAAAGTTCTCAATTAATCAAAGATATAACAGCAGAACAACTTCCTCAATTTATTCAAAATACTCACTATACTATTTCTGATCCAAAAGAAATCAATAAACTTTTACCTTATATTGAAGAAAGTCTTAAGCAAATTTCAGAGGATGGTAATTTTGGTATTCCGCTAAATTCAATAGCAATGGTACTTCAACCTAATTATCAAGGTGATGGTGCATTTATGATTAAACCTGAACACATTAAACACTTTGAAAATCTTCCCTTAATAGATGCTCAAGGTAACAAAGTTGAAGAAATAAAAGCAGGTGAATGGTATCGTGCCAAAGTCCCTTCTGCCACACAAAGAGATCACGTATTAAATTTGATCTTTGAAGACTTGGGAGAAGTAAGCAAAACTATCGGTGGTACTAAAGTGATCGTCAGAGATATTAAAGGAAGTGATGAAATTTATGTTGAAATAGATGGTAAAACTCCTCAAGCAGTAAAAAGAAACGACATTAACATTATTTTTAAAGAAATAGAAAACGTTCTTAAACTTCAGAAACAAGCCGAAAGTAAACCCAAGTAAATGCACACAGATCCGTTTGATTTCATAAGTACCAGAACAGACCTTAAAACTCCAATAGAGGATGCTTCCTTAAGTGTCAGGTTAACTCCCTATGTTCCTGCTGATATTAATGTAAGTCTTCCTCAAGGAACTGCTAATAAACAAGTTTCTTTATTAGAGACTGTAGCAAACCGACTAAATAATATACCTACTAATAATCCTGCTTACACTTATACAACCAAACAAGAAAAAAGATACAACAACCCTTATCTTCAGTTCACCCCTACTAATTTATATGGGACAGACTCTGAAGATATTTACGGTAGGTTTCAAGGCCCAGGAGAAAGGTTTCTAAACTCTTTTTTAAAAACAGGAGCAAACTTTTGGGGTACTTATGTTTCTACCTTTCTCTCGATGCCAAAAAGTATTGATGCTTGGAGAACAGGAGAAACGTTTAATGAAGATGGAAAGTTTGAATGGATTCAAAATCAACTAACTGCGTTAGAAGATAAACTTCCCAACTATTACACCCAATCCGAAAGAGATAGATCAGATTGGATCAACGCTGTTCCCTTTAGTGGTGGTGCTATGAACTTTTGGGGAGACAAAGTAATCAAGAATATAGGTTTCTCAATGGGTGCTCTTACAGCAGGATTAACTGCTGATGCTTTGCTCACAGTAGCAACAGGAGGAACTTCTTCACCAGCAACTACAGTAAGTGCTATTAATAGGATTCGTTCTTTGTCACCAAAGTTATTCTCGATGGTTCGACAAGTAGCAAAAGGAGCAGACAAAACCGATGATATTATAGCAGCAGCACAACTTACCAAAAACTTTAGTAAAGGATTAGAAATCTCTGCTCTTTCTAAGATAACTACAGCAGGTAGATACGCAGCAATTAATTATTTTACTGCTCAAGGAGAAGCATTTGTTGAAGGGTATCATACATGGTTGGATACCAAGAAACAACTTTTGGAAGACGCTATTTATAGAAATGAAACTGATCCTGAAACTCTTCAAGAGATAAACGAGAGAGCAGAAAAAGCAGGTAAATACACTACTGCTTTAAACTTGCCTGTTATTCTTGCTTCCAACTTGCTTCAGTTTCCTAACCTTATAATGGGAAAAGGAATAATCAAAGGAGCAGAATCTTTTGTAAAGACTCAAGCAACCAAGGAAGGATTAAAAGCAATCTCTACTTTTTCTACCAAAGAGGCTCTTAAAAAGATAGGAAAAGAAACCCTCAAGGATATTTTTTCTGAAGGTCTTGAAGAAGGTCTTCAATACCACATAGGAAAGTCTGTTCACGATTACTACGCTAACAGAGTAAATCCTAAAACTAAATCTGATCTTCTCTCCTACTTGATGGAGAATCTTCCTGAAACTTTAACTGATGATGAGTTTTGGCAAAACGTAGGAATAGGTTCTCTAACAGGTTTCTTAATGGGTGCTCCTGCTTCTATCCCCCTTTTAACCAAGGGAAGAACCAGATCAGAAAGTGCTGTAAACTATCTTGAGAATAGTTACAAAAGGTTTAACTCTACAGTTAAACAATATCAATCTTCTATAGACCTAAACAATCAAGACTCAGTTGAAGTCATAGCAGCGCACGATGCTTTATATTCAAGTGTTCACGATAACCTAAAGTTAGGTTCTTATGATTCTTTTTTATCTTCTTTGAACGATCTCAAAGAACTAGATCTCAAAGAGTTTAACGAAGGATTTGGAAAACAATTCACTTCTGAACTAGAAAGAGATGCTTTTGTTAATCAACTTATTGAAGACGCAGAAAATGTCAAGGCAGACATAGAGAAGGTTAACTTTTATTATAAGGACAATCCTTATACCACCAATCCTTTCTTAAAAAGGATCAGAGAAGCGTTTTCTACCGATGAAGAGTCTCAAATTAACAGTATTGAAGAAAACCTCTTTAACGACTTTAAGGAGGTGGTAGCAAGAAACGAATCTCTATTAAGACACACCAAAGGAAAGATTCTTAACAACCAACAGAATCTCAAGTCTTTAGGGATTAAAGACAACAGTATTGCTTATCTTGGAAACTTGACAAGATCAAAAAGAGGTTTTAAAAACTATCTCGACTTTAAACATGCTCAACTTAAAGACTTAGTTCGTCAAGTTAAATACTATGAAGAACTTTCCAACGCAGTAACAGATCAATCTGAAATTGATCCTAAACTTCAATTAAGACAAGCAAAACAACAAGTAGAAAAAACTACAGAGTATTATGATAAACTTTTGTCTTATTATAACTCTTTAGAAAAACTCTCTAAAGAGCAGGAGGAGGAACTTTTAGAACTTGTTATAAACGAAGAAGTTTCAAAAGAGCAGTTCGATAGGTTTAAGAAAGAAAAAATCAAGGAGGAAATTAAAGACTTAAATCTTAATGAAGAGGTCAAAGAAAGAACTGAATCTGAAAAACCAGAAGATATTCAAGAACAAATCCTTAAAGTTAACGAAGAAGCAGAAGAGAACAAAGAACCTTATGTAGAACAATCTCCGACTGTTCCTAACATAAATCCTCTTTCCAAATTCGAGATAGGAAAGGATGTTATGATTGACGGTAGACTATTTACTGTCAAAAGTCTTCTTGAAAATGAAGCAACAGTAGAAGATGACAGAGGAAACATTTACCAAGTAGATAAGAATGGGGAAATAGTTAAATCTACACCAGAGGCTCAAATGCTTCTTCCTGTGGTAAAAGGAAGAAAACAAGTGTTAACTCATTTGAAAACAATAGAAGGATCTTCTGATCCGATAGAAATATTAACGGCCATTCATAGAATAAAACAAAACATAAAACGCTCTCCTGAAGCAATAACTAAAGAAGAACAAAGTTTTATAGAGCAAAAAGAACGAGAACTTGCAGACCAAGGATATACATATAAAGACCTTACTGGAGAAAGGTTTAACGAAGGGATGAAAGTAATAGTAGTAGAATATCGTCCTGATTATTCAGTAGAAGAAGATACTATTTTATCAACAAAAAGTCCACAGATATTAAAAGACGGGGTTTTGGTAAAGGCTGCTGAAGTGGTAGTGGGAGTAAAACCGACGGAAGAACAAAACGACCCTGTAGATGATTATCTTTCTAAAAAACTTCCTGAAAGAGAAAAACCTCAACCTAAACCTATTTATCAGTTAGGACAAGAAACCTTTTCAAAAGACGAGATTAAAAACTATCCTAACACTCATTGGATAGAACCTCAAAACTTTGGAGCAGAAGCAGATGTATATTCTATCTTTGAAGATGGATTTCAGAAAACCAGAATAATTAAAACTAAGGAAGGACTTACGTTAGGAGACTTGAAAAGACTTAAAACTCCTTTTAATAAACTACCTAATAAACAGTTCAAACAAGTATTCACTGAGGGTGAACCTATAGTTACAAAACAACCTGCTGAACCAGTAATAGACGAAATGGATCAGAAGATTAAATCTTTTCTAAAAAAGAACACATCTTTGCTTCCTTTATTCAGAGATCACATAAATAAAAACAAATTTAAGTTAGAGTGTTAAACTGTTAAAATGTTAATGGCAGAATCATTATCTTTTATACCAGATTTTATGGAAGTTTTAACCGACAGTGGTTGGTTAGAACTTTCACATTACAATCCAAAGGGAAGTGTTCTTGTTTTGGACAAAGAGTTCAGATTGGGATATTTAAAACCTAAAGAGTTTTCAGACTATAAATACAAAGGAGTACTGATAGAGATTTATACAGACTCTTGTTTGATTTATTGTAAACCTAACGTATCTATTTTAACTAACGAACAACCTTGTAAATCCAGAGATATAAAGAAAGGAAACCTTTTAACTCGATATAATATGTGGACAAGAGTTGAATCTGTTCATCGGGGAGAGTGGGAAGGAACCCTTAAATCTCTTTTTTTTGGAGAAGAGGTTTATCTTCCAGTTCGTTATAATACTGATTATTGCTTACTTGTAGTCTAATAAAAATGAAATGTACTCTCGTTATACTTGATCCTACTCTTAAATTCTTTCTGGAGCAAGACAGGTTTGATTCTTATACAGAATTTGTAAAAAGCATCAAGTCCAATCTTGCTAAAAAAATGTACATCCCTCTAAAGGGGGAGTTGAAAAAGATTGAACCTACAGAGAATGGATTTTTAGTTGATAATCTTGACGTTAAGGGAAATGGACTTGTGACACTCCTCTTGTCAGGGGTGTTAGAATCTAATGATCCTCAAGAACACTATGCTGCGTTTTTAGATACGTTGATTAAACTTGTAGAGAAATACGAGTCTGATCAAAACATTCCTACTGAAGAAAAGAGTGATGACAGAGATTTTTTAAATTCTTTGGTTCCTTTCTTTAACAATTATCCAGTAGAAAAATCTTTTCAAAGTAGTCCTGTCTATCAAACTTATCTTGGTATTCGGGAGAGAATTAATACTCTATTTAATCAGATTGAGAAAGAACTTGATCTTGACACTTTAGAGGACGAAATAAGAACAGATGAATCTGCACAACAAGATGTACAAAAACAAGCACCTTATGAATACACCCAAACCTTTTTATATAGACCTTCAAAGGAAGATGTTCTTCAAGGAGTTGAAGGGCTATCTATACTTAAACATAATGTTTCTCAAGAAGTAGAAAATCAACTTGCTCAAGGAGAACGATTTGCAGTAAGGTTTGAAAAGGACGTATCTACAAATACTCAATCTGTAGAAGATGTCTTTTCTTTACCCGATTTTACAGGATTTGGCGTAGTAGGAGTTTTGTATAAGTGGGAGAATGAATGGAAACGAGTTTATATCGAATCCTTTGATGATTTTTATGGAGGGAAGGTTAGATTAACTACCGATCCCAATAAGGGAGTTCCTATTGGTGCCAATAAACAAAAAGGATTTACCCTTACTCTACCCAACTTTGAAAAAGATCGTTATGCTAATGTAAATGACATAGTAAGACAGGTTCTTATTGATTACAAGCAACAGGTTCAAAAGGGTTCTCCTTCTTCCTTCTTGGAAGTAAAGGGTACAGTAAGTGATTATCCTAAGGCTTATTCCAAGATTCCTTATTCTGAAAGAGTAATTACTGCTAAAACTTTTCTTCAAGGAAAACCTAACAAACTTGTTCTTGCTTCTAAAGACGACAAGATTAATTATGCTGGTAATTTATATTTAGACTTTAACGGGACTAAAGTTCCTTTGGATAGAACTCCTTTGTCTGAAAGTTGGCAAAAGAGAGTAATTGATTTAGTCAATCACACTTACACTCAAGAAGAAGGGAATCGAGTTGTTAAATTTCTAAACGCTCTGTTAGACTTTAAAGGAGGAGACGTTCAATTCTCTCTAAGAGGTAACAAGATAAAAGCACAAAGAAGATCTACTTTCGTAGATGTAAATGGAGTTAAAGTTTTTAACCGTATTGATCCTACAGATGTAGATATTGCTGAATTGTCCAAGGTTTTATCTTATGCAAGAATAAATGTACATAAAGATTGGGTAGGTCAAACCGTATTAACTCCTATTATATTCAACGGAGAACTTAGAGAAGCAAATACTAATTTTGAAGACTTTTACTTAGAACATCACCAGACTGTTTTTCGTCAAATCAAGTTGGGTAAGGACGTAGTTTACGGGCCTATCAAATCTCTTTTGTTTGATGTCAAATATGAGAGTTCAGAACTCACACGAGATAAAGAATTCCAAGAAAACCCCAAGGTAGGTAATCTTGAAATTACCCAAGACGAAGTTATTCCTTTAGAAAAAATTACCGATGAGTTGCTCAACATGAGTAATAAAGTTCAAGGTGATTTCAAGGACGTATTAGTAGTTTTAAACGCTCTGATTGAAAAATCGGAAGTAAAAAAGAAACTACAAGATGCTACTATAAAGTTTGTTACTACTTATAGTAAGGACTTTAAAGGTATGGCAGATGATAAGGAAATACTTATCAATTTTTCTCTTATAAACAATCCCGCTAATTATGAAATAATTGTTCACGAAATAGTTCACGTTCTAACCTCGGAGTGGATTAGTAAAAATCCTGAACATGAACTTACCAAACAACTCAACGAGTTAGCAACACAAGTTCCTGACTCAGTTGTAGAGATTATTGAAAAAGCAGGTTACAAGAAAGAAGATCCAAGATTTGTTTATGAGGTCTTAGCAAGACTCACAGATCCCAATGTAATCAAAGAACTTAAAAAAGTAAAGTCTAAAAACAAGACTCTCTTTGAAAAACTCAAAGAAGTAGTTAAGGACATTTTATCTCTAATCTTCGATTTAAAAAAAGAACCTTCCCTTTACGCAGAGTTTCTTGAATCCTTAGCAAGTATAAGTCTTGAACCCATAACTCCCAAAACCAAGAGAGACAGGTTTAAGATGGATACCAAACCTCTTTCTTTGGGGTATGATGAAAACTCGCTCAAAGAGGTTTTAAACCAAGGCTTTAGTGAAACTTACTTAAACCAATCAGTAAGAAGGATAGATGCTGGTATAGCACAATTCATTTTTGACCAAGGATTTTTACCTCAACTACTTGAAGGTCAATTAGGTTTTGAAAATGTATTTGGTCTTTACAACAATTTCTTACTTGAGTATTTGGAGGAAAACGAATCTATTCTTAGTAAGGAAGAGGTTGATTATTTGGATAACTTTTTTTTACCCAACAACGAGTTCTTAAGAGATTACTGGATTGAGAACACTACTTTGGTTCGAGTAAGAAAACATAAAAAGGGAGAAAAACCCCCAACAATAGAAATTGAAGATAATCTTGAAAACGACCCCAACGAAGTAGAGGAGAATGAAAACCCTGAAAAGGAACAAGACACTGCTAACATAACAGGAGGTGAAGTAGAGAATGAAAAAGTAGGTGACTTTGATAGATCTGGAGTTAAGGAGAGTTCTTTGGAATCTGCTGACCCTATTAGTCGTGCTTTTGTAAAACTCATTCCTAAAGTTGAAAGAGTAAACGGTGTTACTAAAATTTACTCTGACGAAGATAGGAAGGGCCTTATAGACAAAGGAACTCATACTTCTTATTTTACTAAAGTTCCAAACGGTTGGATTAAATACAAAACTGATTCTACTGGTAGTCTTGAACTAAACGATTATACTGAGACTTGGAATCTTATAGCAACTCTTTTTGCTAACAAAATGACTTTAGAGGAGATGCTTGATTCTCTCAACGAATCAGCATTAGACATTGTTCCTGAGGTTTTTGTTCTTAGAGACAGATTAAACGTAACTAATCCGAATGACTGGGATGTTGATCTTAATCTAAGAATAGAAACAGCATTTAAAAAAGCAACAGTAGATACTTATGTAATGATTAAGTCTGAATCAGGTAGGTACTATTTTAAGAACGAATCCAAAGATATTCAAAGTAACGGTAAAAAGAAAATAGACTCCAACTTTCTTAGGAAAGTCAACGACGAATTTTTAGAATTCTATGACAGGGAAAGTGATGAAATTGACATTAAAAGACTATTTACCCATCTTGGTATTTTAAAAGAAGATAAAGTAGATCTCGGAAATAAACTATTAGTAGAACTTTTAGGGCTTGGGTTTCATCCCAAAACCCTTAGGGAGAATGGTATGGTATCTCAAGAAATACTTGCTTTAGAACCTTACTTGGCAGAGTTGCTTTTAAATCTTGAAAAGGTTTCTATCAGTATTTCTGAATCTATATTTAATGGTGGTACAGTAGGTGATAAAAAGTACGAAGGGTTGTCAGGGTTGATGAACAAAGTCCTCTCAAGAGAAGACTCAATAAGACCCCTATCAACCACTACTATGGTTAAGAACGCAGAAGGAGAAAATCAATCTACTCTTTCTCAATTAAACGCCATCTTACAATATCGCAACTTACTTAATAAAGCAAGAACTAAGGAAGAACTCTTAGAAGAATACGAAAGGTTGAAGAATCCAATGTTTGAGTATTCTTTAACTAAGCAAGTTTTATTTCCTCAAGTAGTAGATGAAACCACTAACTCTTTAGTAGAACAAAGATCGAACGTAAAAGTAGAAGTAGAACTTTTAAACGGATTTAAAAAAGAACAAAAAGGTAGAGCATCTGAAGGAAATCTTACTATAGATTTGGATGATGCTTCTTGGTTGAGTCTCAATTTTATAGGAATGGTCAAGCACGGTATCATAGAAAATACTCGTGCTGAAACCGCTTCTACTTCTTACTTTTTTAGACTATCTAATTGGCAACCTAATGTTCCCGGAGTTTCTTACACTCCCTTCTCTTTTTCTGATGTTAATTCAGAGTTTGATAGAAAAGATAATCAGTTTGATTTATCAATTGAATCTAAACTTTACAAAGTTTGGGAAAACTATCTCAAGGGAGAGTTAAGTCGAATTAAGTCTCAAGGAAAAGTTAAGTGGGGACTTTTTGATTCAATCCTTAACAAAGACGAAAAAGAAATCTTGTTAAGAGAGATTGATCCCGACACCCTAAAGAATGCTTTGAATCGTTTCTTTACAGAACAGTATAACGAATACGATAAATTGTTTGAAAAGACAATGGGTGGAGTTAATGCTTTAGTGGGGGAATATGCTACTTATCGTGGTAATCAAGAAGTTTACGGAGATAAGGGTTTGTGGAACCTGCTTGATGGAAAAGTTAATACATGGAAAGCCTTCTATGTAGTTAACTCGATGACTCTTCATACTGAAGAAGCAATCTTATTTCAAGGTGATTTAAGTCAAACTCCCAAATATTATAAAAGAGCAAAAGGTGTTCAATCTACTGGAACTCCTTTGAGTCTTTCCAAGACTGCTTTAGAATCTACCAATAAGAGGTTGAGAGAGAACTCTTTTGGTGCAGTATTTGGATACCCGTTTCAATTAGGAAGGACGTATAAAAGTTCTACTCTTAAGGATGATATAAAACCTTCTGCTTATAAGGATGACTTTTTAACTGGATTTGTAGAGTCACAAAAACTCTACTATAAAGAATTAGGGATCACCAAGACTGAAGATCAGATCAAGTCTGAAGCAGAGTCTCTTTTAAAGGGTTATGGAGAAGTAAATATTGGTGATGGTGGAGGTGTAACTCAACCAGATTTTCATTGGGCTATGCTTAAACACGTTGGAAACATTTCTTTGGAACAACAACAAGTTTACGATGCTCTTGTATTAGATGCAAAAGCCCATGCTAAAGATTATTTGGGAGAAGGTTTTGTAAACACTCCCTTAACTAAAGAAGAGAAAGAAAAGGTTAAGATAGGGTTTGATTTAATGTCCAAAGGGAAGGGTCAGTTTTCTTTAGCAAAGTTTACTCATCGTAACACAATGCTTAATTCTGACACTGTAGTGAAACCAGAGATAATGGATAAGTTTGCTCTTTTTCCTTTATTTCCTCAGTTTGTTCAGGATAAACCTGTTGCTAAAGCACTCTTAATTTCAATGATGAAGAGTGGAACGGCTTATGTAAAGTTTCAATCTGGTACTAAAATTGATTCTCCTGATGCTGTAGATTTTATTTCTATGGTCGAGAGAGGAGAGTTAGAAGTTACTTTATCTACTCACGAACTTAAGACTGACTTTCTTAGAGAACAGATTAAAACCCCAAACAAGCATAAAGAAAAGAATACTTTTGGTTCTCAGGTCAGAAAGAATATTCTTGCTGAGTTAGGTAAGGTTAAATTATTTCACGAATCCTTTAAGGGAGAGTTTAAATTAGAGTGGGAAAAACTAAACCAAGAATTCTCTTTTGAAGTTAAGAAGGAAGTTTTAGGAAAGTTGGGTATTGAAGAAACTCCTTCTGGTTGGGATTTTGCTAATGTAGATAAAGCAAAGGTTGCCAAGATTTTATACGAAGAATCTGTTGCAAGGGATCTACCTCTTAATCTTAAAACTTATTTTGACAAGTATAAAAGAGGTGTACTTGATCCAGAATCTTTGTATGATTATTTTGAGGCTTCGATGGGTGCTCAACAAATTCAAAACTTGTTAGCGTCTATTATTAAAAAGATTAGTGTTCAAAAACTTGAAGGTTCTCAATATCGTCAAGTACCTTCCTCCTTCTTTGATCGCAATATCAAATCTAATGGTAAGACTCGTGAATTAGGATTCTACAAATACGACACAGAAACCAATACGGTTTCAGCAGCAGAGTGCAAGATAGGTATGGGAGGTAGTTTTCTTAACTTGCTTAATCTTCAAGATGTCACTAACTATATCGAGTATCGTCAATTAGAAGATACTATGATGAACAGGTTAATGGCCTTGAATAAGAAACTTGAAGATGATTCTTGGGTAGAAAAACACAAAGATGTTCTAACCATAGCAGCCTATCGTATTCCTAACCAAGGACACAACTCTGATGAAGTATTTATTATCAGAGAGTTTCTTCCACCTTTTCATGCGGGAGAGATTATTCTCCCCCCTGAAGTAACCACTCAATCTGGTACTGACTATGACTATGATAAAATGTCAGCAATAGTTCCAAGTATCGGAAAGAACGGTAAATTAATCACTAAAGAGTCTAAAGGAATTCAAAATGAAATGATTAAAACCATTTCTAAAATTCTTTTAGATCCTGTTAATTATCATAAGTTAATTGTACCTAACTCTAATCATATTATTTTTGACTTCTTAAAGAAAGATCTTTTACCTAAACTATATCCTGATTTAAGATTCGATAAAATGTCTCCCACCGAGATCATAACCCTTAAGCGAAATCTTAGACAGTTTGTATCAGTTCAGGGTAAAAACCTTTTGGGTATAGCAGCAGTATGGAATCCTTTCACAGTTTTGGTTCAGAATCACAAAGTTACAATTCAGGACTCTTACAATAAGGAGATAGGGTTTGGTAAAAAAGCAGTGACGTTAGAAGTACCAGTTAATCCTTTGATGGGTTCTACTGAGTCCTCTACTGTTACCAAAGATAACTTAAACAAGTTAGAAGTTATTTCTCAGTTGATCAACGTAACTGTGGATATGCCATCTGATGATACCTTTGGTATGGCAGGATTTACAAGAGATGATTTTGCTGCTTTTATTTACTCGATGTCCATGTTAAATTATGGATTTGAAGACAGTATGAATCTATTTCACCAACCAATTATATTTAAGTATAAATCAATGGTGAAAGACTTAATGAGAAAGGGAAAAAAGAGATATAAAGCAAATGTAGAAGTATTGTCTGCTCTTTTAGATATTCCTTTGGTCGAGACTGAGGCTGGAATTAATTATACTAAAAGTGAAATAGAAATCTTTAAACAACTTACTGAGTTAGAACAAGGATTTGACAAGTCTAAATTTAATGTCCTTTCTGTCGAGAAAGCCTTGTCTAAAAATAAATTCAGTGATTCTCAAAAGGCTTTCTTAGCACACTACATTAAATTAGTGGATCAATCAGGACAAGTTAGAACTGTTCAATCTGCTTTGAACTTTGATACTTCTCCTGATAACAACTTAGCCAAAGCAAAGGATCGTATCAAAAATTACAATGAAGCAAAAAACGTAGGAATAATTACTTCTGAAAAGATAGATGAGATTCAATACAACTCAGTGATCTCAGGATTGTATGCTACTGACATCTTGGAGAATTTGACCACAAGTTTATTCCCTATACTTTACTCGGAGGAAAATAAAACCCTTTTTGATGAGATAAGAGAAAGTTTTGTTCAATCTTCAGAGCAAGCCTTTAGAAGAGCATCTAACGATTTCTTGTTGGCGGTACTTCAGAACTACGGAAAAGTTAATAACAGGTCTTTGATCAACATCGCTAAATTATACATCGAAGGATCTAAAAAAGCAGATATTATTAGAGGTGCAAGAGAAACTCAAAAGAAACTCTTTAAAGAAGGTAAGAACTATCGCTTGTTAGATATTCTGGTAGCAAACGTATCCAAACCTAACAAAATAAAAAGAATCAATCCCCAATTAATAATGGGGATGGAAAACTCTGCTGCTGATAAAGATCAACTCACAGAAGAATTTAGAGAACTTTTAAATCATTCAGACGAGAGTGTTAGAAACTTTGCTATCGTTTTAGCAGTGACAGGACTTATCCAAAGTGGTTGGTCTAAATCTCCCCTATATTTTTCGGATGTTATTCCTGAAGAATTTATTACTCCGATAATTCGAGAGTCTTTAAGAGAGTATGAAAGAACATCTAATCTTGAAAAGGCTGCTTTCAGATCACAGTTTGAAAAAAACTTCAATTATTACGAAGGCAAATCCTTAGGAAGAAAATCTACCAATAGTACAAGTTATCACGAAGACTCCTATAGACTAATGGATTATACTCGTGGTGTAGAAGAGGAAATCGAGAAGTTTAAAGAGGAAGAAAGTAAAAAACCTTTAGTAGAAGATATTAATTACGAGGATATAATTGTAGAATCTCAACCTGTTCTTGAACAGGTTAACGTAGATATGAGTAAATTAACTAATCACTCTGGTGGGGCTTATGGTGGAGATACTTTTTGGGATATTATAGGTAGAGAATTTGGAGTTACTGAACATAAACATTATAGAGATTCTGGAAATCAATCTTTATCTAAACAACTTAGAGATAATAAAGTTACTGCTACAGTTCTTACTAAAGAACAAATGAATAAAGCAAGAACAGAACTTGAAGCATTATTAGGTAAAAAGTATCCAGATACAATACAGGGTAATTTGCAAGTAAGAAATTACTATCAAGTGATTAATAGTGATGCTGTATTTGCTATCGCTAAATTAGATAATTCTGAAGACACATCCAAACCTGATAATCTTACAGATCCAACTAAATCTATCAAATCATATAAATTTGATAAAGTTAAAGGAGGAACAAACACGGCTGTTCAATTAGGAATTAAACTTAATAAACCTGTTTATGTCTGGAATATCACAAGTGAAAAATGGTATAAGTATGATGGATTTCAATTTGTTGAGACAGAAACACCAACTCTAACTAAAAACTTTGCTGGTGTTGGTAGTAGAGACATTGAAAACTATAATGTACAAGATAAAGAAACAGGTAATTGGGTTCCTCGTAAAGAATATGTGGGTAAAGAAAAAGAAGAAAAAGCAAAACAAGCAATTAGAGATGTTTATCAAAAAACCCAAAAGCAAGGAATACAAAAAATTAGTCCTACTCAAAAACAAACTCAAGAACAACAGTCTTTGTTTGATATAGAAAAATTAAACAAAAAGGAAGCATTTGAAAAAATGCTAAGTAGAAAAAAAGATCCCGAAACTACGGAAGATTGGATTGCAACTTATTTTGAAACAGGAAAAATAAATCCAAAATCTTTTGATGAACATTTAGATCGCAATTATAAAACTGAAAGACTTAACTATATTGACAAAAAAGGACAATCTTTAGATGGAATAAAAGAAAGTATTGAAGATGACTCAAAAAGAGAAATACAGATCGAAGATATAGTAAATTTTATTAAAGATTACAAATCAGTAACTAATTACTGGAACAGTATTCAAGCAAAAATACTTGAAGATTTAAATTACTACTATAATCAAGAAATACAAGAAACATTAAAACAAGAAATAAATGGTACAAGACCAACAGGAATTGATGTTACAACAAACAAAGGATTTGTATGGGGAGAGTTATCCACTTCTAAATTTAACACTGATACACAATTTAAACAAACCGATAGAAAACAGACTGGTTCAGTTGATTCCTTGCAAAATAGAATTAATGGAAGAACTTTCTCAGAAATATGGAATTCCAATGAGTTCTCTTCAGTGGAAAGAGCCACTATATTATTGCATTCTATTCAAGAAAGAATACTTGACAGAAATTCCTTCAACGGAAGACTCTTTGAAAAAATTAACAAACAGTTGGGAGGTTTGGAACTTAGAGTATTTGAGGGAATAGAAGAAAAACCATTATTTGCGTTTGACCATATCTATTTACAACCTTCTAAATTATTAGACTACTTAGAAAAACTGAATGTTGAAAATATAGATGAGTATTTAAATCTTGCTATCGCAGAAGAATTAATTCACATTCTTACCAACAGGATTACAGACAGGTTTGATAAGTTTGCAGTAATAGAAGAATTAAGTAAAGTTCCTAGATTTTTTCAACAATTAGGTCAAAAGTATAAATCTTTACAAAATGGTGACTACGATGCTGCTTATCTTGAATATGTAAGAATGATTGTTCAACAAGAAGTTTTAGGAACAACCACAGAGCAAATTAAATACACTAAAGGAGGAATTATAGATCAAATTATTAAAAAGGTATGGGAGTTTCTTTATTCCATATTTAAACAAGGTAGTCCAAAATTAACAGCAGTTGTTAAACGTCATATAAACTTTATCGAGTCTCAATCAGTATCAGCTATTAGTAAGTCTCAAGAAGAGTCTAAAATCTGTACAAATATTTAATTTTAATCATTAATCGTTAACTATGTGGATAAAAATACTTCAAGTATTAATCGTTTTAATAAAAAGTTGGTTTTCTAAGAAAGAAGATAACACCAATGAAAAGGTTTATGAAGAAATTAAAAACACACCTCCTGTTGTTGAGGTATCTAAACCTGAAGTTAAACCTGTAATCCAAGAGCCTGTTGTAACCACAGCATTAAAAGTTATTCAAAACTTTTTACCTCCTAATCAATATGTACAGGATTCAAAATTCAAGCCTAATTCTATCTGCTTACACCATACTAACGGTCATTCTTGGCAAAGTACCTATAACTATTGGAAATCAGACGCAGGGGTTCGGGTAGCAACTCATTTTTTAATAGACCGAGATGGAAGCATTATTCAATGTATACCACTTGACAAAGCGTGGGGATTCCATATTAATATAAGTGCAAAGGATAATAAAATTCCAATTAAGTATAAAAATCTTGGAAGAAAATATGATATGCAATCTATAGGAATTGAACTTTGCTCTATGAGTCAATTAGTTCCTTACCAAGGACAATTTTTAGATACTTATGGAAAAGTATTTAAAGGAAAAGTAACAAAGTTAGATAAACCGTTTCGGGGATTTGAATATTTTGAATCCTACACTAAGGAGCAAATAGATGCTTTAGAATTATTACTTTTGCGTTTATTAAACGAATATCCAAAACTAAAAGAAGGACTGTATGATAATTATGAAAACAAGTTCGATATTAACCAAGACGCATTAGAAATGAAGCCTGGTATATTCTTTCATGTTAGTTATAGAACAGGTACAAAATGGGACTTATACCCTCATCCAGATTTAATAGCAATGTTAAATAAATTAAAAAGCAATGTGGTCATTTGAAAGACTTAAGTTAGAGGTTTTCAGTCTTATTAATAAGGTTAGAATACTTGAACAGAGAACTTCTGGTCAAGCCTCTGATATTACAGTTAGTCCTTCAGGTAATCTAAGTTCTAACAATGTACAAGATGCTTTAGAAGAACTCCAAGGGGAGATAGACACACTATCTTCAGGGAGCATATTAACTTATACTAAGACCTTCGGAAACGTTACCACAGACACAATAAACTCTGGAGAACACGGATTAACTGATATTCATAATGTAATTGTAAAAACAGCATCAGACACAGAAGTAAGTGTAGAAATAAATATCTCTGGAACTACTGTAATAATTAATTCTAATGTATCTTTACTAAACCACAAACTATTGATTTATTAATTAAATGGCAACTAAAACTTATTATCACGATTTAGACCTTGTAAAAGTCTCTCAACTTAAACAAGCAAGGATACAAAACATTACTACTTCCGATAGAACTACTTTAGGAGGTACTTTAAACTCTGGTCACATAGGGTTGTTGGTTTACGATACAGATGAAGGAGTTCTTTATTTGTGGGATGGTTCTGACTGGCTACCAATAAACACTACTATTAGTGGAGCAATGACTCTTAAAGGGGTTGTTACTTATAACGCTGCTGAACCCGGTAGTCCTGCTACAGGTGATTACTACATATTCTCTAATGCAGGTAATAATACTTGGGAAAGTGACGAAGATGTAGAAGCAGGAGATATGGTAGTTTGGGATGGTACTAACTGGAGATATATTAATCGCAATGTTTATAATGCTACTGAAACATTAGCGGGTAAAGTAGAATTAGCAACCACCTCCGAAACTAACACGGGTACTGATGATACTCGTGCTGTAACTCCTCTTAAATTAGCAGGGTTTATTTCTAACAGAGCCTTGGCTAAGGTTTATTTTGCATCAGGTTTATCTCTAAGTGCTGACACTCCTTTAACTGTAACGCATAACCTTGCTCTTCAGAATAGAAATGCTTTCACTATTAATGTAATGGATTCGTCCCATTCAGGAATTTCTGTAGATGTAGATTCTACTTCAACCAACGCTTTAACTATTACTTCAGCAGTAGCACTTACAGGAGTAAGCGTTACTATTATAGGTTTCTAACTTCAAATGGCAGATAAATTATCAACTCCTATATCTATTCCAGAGTTATCATCTTCTCCTTCTAACCCTGCATCAGGGTATCAAAAAATTTACGCTAAGACAGATGGTAAGTTGTATGTTCGTGATTCTTCTGGAACTGAAACAGAACTCACTAATGTAAGTGGATCTGGAATATCTGAAGCAAAAGCATTAATGATTTCATCTTTAAGGATTTAATTAATTAGTTAATTACAATGATTATATTAGACGCTACTACTAAAAAACTACGAGCATATACAAGTGCTACTCCTACTACAGACTTAACTTATTATGCTTCTTACATAGATATGTCTTCCTTAGCCGTATCTAATATCGCATCATCTAATGGAACCTTTGATGAAACAGAAACAGATATAGTAGCAGCATCCGGATCTTCTACTCAGCGTCAAATTAAGTATGTTTCACTTTATAACGCTGATTCTCAAGTTCAAACTATAACAGTAGTTTTAGATGTTTCTGGAACCAATACCATTTTATGTCAAGTACTTCTTCAACCGGGCTACACGCTTACTTATAATAATGATGGTAAGTGGGAAATTGTTAATGGTGCTCAAGTAATGGATGAAGGATTTCTTCTTTCAGGAATTGCAGCAGAGCCTTCTACTCCATCTGAAGATACAATGTGGTTCTACGCTAAAAAGATTAGTGGTAGAATGATGCCAAAATGGAAAGGGCCTTCAGGATTAGATACTTCAATTCAACCTTTCTTAGGACAGAATAACATTATAATGTTGATTCCTCAAACTTCCACTACGATTACTCTTTGGGGAACAACCAACACCAGTGTAGGAACTGTATCACACCCTGCTCTTGCTTCTACCAACTTAAGAACTTCTATGAGAAGATGGATATGGACTTCAGCAGCAACTGCTAACTCTGCTTCTGAAGGTAGAACAGCAGCAGCACTTGTATGGAGAGGAGACGCAGCAGGATTAGGAGGATGGTTTTATTCTTGCAGATGGGCGGTTTCTTCTTCTACTGCTAATCAACAAGTAGCAATAGGATTATGGAATGCTACTGGTGCTACTGCAACCACCACTGTTCCTTCTAATTTAACCAACTGTATATTTGTAGGTTGGGACGCAGCAGATACTGAACTTCAAATAATGCACAATGACGCCTCTTTAACTTGTACCAAGATACCTTTGGGGTCTGATTTTCCTTCCAACGATACGACGGTAGTATATGAGTTTATGATGTTTGCTCCTCCTAACGGTTCTTCTGTGTTTTATCGTGTAGTACGATTAGACACAGGTGATGTTGCAGAAGGAGAAATTACTACTGATTTACCTGCTTCAACTACTTTTTTAACAAGACATGAATATATGAACAACGGTGGTACTGCTGCTGCTGTTGTTTTAGAAGTATCTCGTATTTATATAGAAACTGACTACTAATGAACTTAAATTGTACTCTTCCTTTTAAATCGTCCTTAGATAATTCACGATATTTCTTAACTGAAGTCACTGGAGCACTTTCAGAAGACTTAACTATTATTGATTCTCTTACTTTTGACAAAGCAATAGATCAGTTAGAACAAGAATCTATCAAAGCGTATAACATATCAGGAAAACCTTGGATTAGAGATATTACTCAAAACAACTTAAAAGCAATTCCTAATCCCAAAGTTTTAGATAGAATAGACGAGAAAAGAAAAGAATTAGGACTATACGAAAAACAACTTTCTGGTAATGCACAAAGGTCTATTAATGAATCAGATACAACTGTATCAAGAAATCAAAGAATATCCCCACTTATTTCCTTTATTAGAGACAAAGCAAGGGAGAAAACAATTGCAGCAAGCAGTTCAAACAAGTTATCAGACATCTTTTCTGACAGCAAAAGAATGGTATGGGGTACCTTATCTGATAACTCTACAACAGGTTATGACTTTGAAAAATCCTTACAGTTATCCAGTGACACCATTAAATCATATTCTTCCCTGTACAAAAGACTTTCTGGAGTTTCTATCCAATCAATCTTTGATAAAGACTTCTCAAAGATGGAAAGGGAGTACAAAACCTTATCATTTATTGTCGAAGGACTGTATTCAAATAGTTTCAATGGAAAACTATTTGACTTTATCAAATCTAAATTGGGAGACGTTCAGATCAGAGTTACAGATAGTTTAAACAGATCAATGTTTGTCTATGGTGGTAATCTTTATATTAATCCCAAACGATTAGTAGATCAACTTGAAATAGATAGATTACCCAATATTGAAGAATATTTAAATATCGTTGTAAGTGAAGAACTTATCCATTTAATATTTCATAAACAACTTTCTGAAAACGATTATAAAATAGTAGGAAAACATCTCGAATCTAATCCTTCCATTCTCAATAGAGTTGTTCGGTTATATAACTTTGATGTCCCTTTAATAGGTAGACAAGTTGTAGATGAATACTTAAGAATGCTTGTGCAAGATAAGGTATTTGGTACTACTACAGAATTAGTTAGAGTTGCTGAATTATCGCAATTTAAAAAGTGGTTTACTGATTTATGGAACTTTATTAAAGACTTTTTTAAAAAAGAATATCCCATTGAAATTAAGACTGTTGTTGATCCTGCTATTGAATTTATCGAGGAAAGTCAGCAAAAATTTTACCAACTTGGTTCTGATTCTTTATCTACAGAGATTACAGGAAGTACATTAAAACCAAATGAATATCGGGTTTGGCATGGCTCTGATGAAGATATAAAAACATTTAAAAGTAATTTTACAGATGGATTTTTTAGTAAAGTTAAAAAAGGAAACAGTAACGCCATTTTCTTTTCTAAAGATAAGGCTCCGTTAGATTCTGTGTATGGAAAAAGAAAATTTCAAAATCAATATATTATTACTTTAAATAATCCACTTATAGTAGATACTAAGGATGGGTACTCCAGAGAGAAAGAAGGTTTTAAAAATCTTGTAGACAGAGCCATAGAAAATGGTAATGACGGAGTTATCGTAAAAAACGTACATGATAATTTTACAACAGACATATTTATAGCGTTATCACCTTCCCAAGTAGTAAAGGATGAATCTTTATATTCAAAGTTAGAACAATTTGTAACCAAGTTAAATCCTGACTTTAAGGTAGAAGTCTTGGATGACCTGCTTGAACGTAAGGGAGTTAATGGGCTTGCTCAAATTAAAGACTTTGTAATCCAACTTCAGAAAGGTAAAGAAGGAGCCTTGGCTGAAGAGGTTTCACACTTTCTAATTGAGTTGATGAAAGATGACAACCCTCTTAAAAAAACTATGAGGGATGAAGTTACCCGTACTCGATTATATAAAAAAGTAGTAGCAGACTATCGTAAGATTTATGGTAATGATGTAGACAGACTCAAAAGAGAAGCAATGGCTAAACTCGTAAGTCTTTATCTTACTGATAAGGAGTTGTTTAAATATTGGACAGGTTCTGATTCCTTAGTAGAAAATGTGGTTCGTTGGATCAAAGACTTCTTTAGATGGGTTAAAGGTCAGACTACTTCAATAGGTGCTTTTATAAAGTCCGCAGAAAAGATAACTAATCTTGACACCAGTGAACTTTACAGAGAGAGGTCTATGATGCTCGAAGACATGTACTCTTTAGGTGACTTTGTAAAGGAGGCTACTATTCTCACCACAGTAGGAAATATAGACACCAAGTATTATCCTAAGGTTTTTATAAATCTTAGCGACACTGTGTTTAAAAGTGCTTCTTATCCTTGGAAAAATAAAGGAGAAAAGTCTAAGGTTTTGATGGGATTTGATATGGATGCTCTCGGTGAATTTTACGAAAAAGTAGAGTTTACTCAGTTAGGTCTTGAACTTAAGGACAAAGCACAGGTAATTGAGAATCTTGAATTTTATACCTCGTTACCTTCTCACCCTAATCTTATCGAGAAGTTGAGTCTTTTGTTTCCCGGAGTTGAGATCAATTTCGTAAATCGAGAAGTAGAGATTTTTGACGAGCAGGGAAATCCTATGGGAACCGCAATGACGAATCCTGTAGAAAGTCTTATTGAAAATAACAAAGACTCTCTCTTTATTGACAACGAACCTCCTTATGCAGGTAAAGACTTTAAATTTAAACTTTATAACAAGAGTAAAATAAAACAACCTTACAAACCTTTCTTAGATAGGGTTAAAAGAAAAGACAGAATAGAAGCCCAAAGAAGCAATATTCAAACACTCTTAAAAACTTTAAAAGGAGCAGATCAACCTACCCTAACCAAGAGTATTGGTAGAGCCTTCTCAATTATTACGAGTGAGTCCAAAGATATTACTCGCTTAGAACAAAGATTGGGTAAACAACTCATAGAAGAAGAATTTTCATCCCTGTTTAGGGATGAGGGAGATTTATTATTACCCACTACCAAGGCTGCTCAAGGAAAACAACTTTTAGACAAGATTGAAAAGTATGAAGAACTCTTAACTCATTTTGTTGGGACACTTGAAGCAATGACTGAATTTTTCAGACGTAGAAATAACGCTGATTACGAAGACATAAAAAATAGGTTAGCCTCAGGTGAGCAAAAAGATATAGACATTGCTATTCAAGAACTTGCATTAGTTACCAAGATGGGTAACAAATGGAAATCTTATATAGATGACCTTAGAGAAGTCACTAAGAATGTACCTAATACAGACATTCTTAACTCTTTATTGGGAGAACTTCTTGCTCAAATAGAATCCACTAAACTCAAGAGTAGGGACTTAAGCGTTAAGGTAATAGCGTCTAAACTTGCTCCTTATTTAGATTCTTATAATGTTCACAAACAGTTCGAAATAGATGAACTCAAAGAAAGATTAGCAAAAGCACCAGAAGCAGCAAAAGTAGAAATTCAAAAATCTATTGATAAACTTGAGAAAATAAAAGATAAGGAAGGACATTTTGTATCTGCTGAAGATATAGTAAAAATCCTTAACGGTGAAACTGAAGACATTTCCCCCTTGACAATTTGGGTCAAAGTTTTGCACAACTCCTCTGATCCTTTGATAGGTACTTTGTTTGTACACTTGGAAAAGATTAAGGCTACAGTTAGTGTGGAAGAGATTGCTCCTGCTCAAAGATTGGGTCAGTTTATTTCTGATGAAGAATCTAAAAGCGGATTAACTTCTAAGGAATGGCAAGACAAAATCCTTTATTTGGATGACACTCTTGAATATGAGAATGGTAAAATGGTTCCAAAGAAAGCATGGACTTTACTTCATCCTTATATGAACGAGTGGAAGAGAGATGAAAAACAATATGAAGTTAGACAAGCAAAAGAAAAGTGGTTAGAAATTAAGAACAACAACTCTTCTTCAGATGAAGAAGTGAAAAAAGCCCACGAAGAATATATTAAGATTCGAGATGACTTTGATAAGTGGTTAACTATCAATTGGCACAGAGAATATAAACCCGAATTCTATACTAAGTACGACGCTCTACTTGAAGAGAATAAAGAACTCTTTGAAGAAATTAGGGAGGAACAATCTTCTATCTACGATAAAATAAGAGAACTTTCCGACAACGCAAGGATGGAAGAAGGACTTTCCCTAAGGGAAACCAATCGGAAGATTCTTGCTTTAAGAAACGAACTTAAAGAAATAAAAAGACCTACCTATTCTAATGGTGATCCTAAGGTAGGTAAGGATTTAGAAAAGGCTCTATTCCTTCAGAGGAAGGCTGAGATTGACAGAGAATTCTACGAGTATAGACCTGATGTATCCAAGTTTAGGGTAGAGTTCCAAGTCTTTCTAACTACTTTGCTTCTTAGTCCAGAAATTAAAGATACTCTCGAACTTAAATTGATTGAGGGTAAGGACAATTTTGTAAACCTCTATAAGTACGCAAAGGAGAAAAATCTAATAGACGTAATAGAATGGTTAGATAATAATACGGTAACTAAATTCCACCAAGACTGGTACAACCAACGAAAAGAAATAAGTGACCAAATCCAAACCTTAACTGATCGAGTAATTGAAATTACTGGAGTAGATAACAAGAGTAAGTTAGGTGATCTTTGGGAACAAATGTTTGATCTTACTTCTCATCTTAGAGATGAGGATAATGTCTTTGATGGAATTCAATCTACTCCAGAGATTCAAAAATTAGTTAAAGAGATAGACGAAGAAATAGAAGAAATTAAAAGATTAACTCGTGAAGAATCTAAAGAAATTAAAAATGCCGAATTAAAGGAAGTAAAAAAACAAATCAGAGACTTAGTATCCAAGTTGGATGAAATTCAATCCAAGGATGTAACTGATTCTTATAAGGACGCTTTCAATGAGATGATTACTCGCACAGGTTTTGCTGAATTACATAACGACTCAGCAAGTTATATGTGGGTACAAGGACTTAAAATAACAGACTTCATCACAAGACCTGACTTTCACAAAACCCTAAGAGAGAATCCTGATCATAAATTTACTAAGTGGTTTTACGATAATCACTTTTTAAAGACAAAATTTACTCCCGAAGGAGAGTTTAAAAGATGGACACCTACTTATATCTGGCATAAGATTGAACCTGTTAACAGTGAGTACATTCTTTTAAGTCCTTCACATAAATATTCTAATCAAACCGTTAGAGAAAAGTGGCACACAGAAAAAATACCCCTTACTTTTAACGAACGTTTAAATAAGTGGAATCCAAAGTCTGAAGAGTTTCAAAACCCTGAATATAAAAGACTTCTTAACTCAAGTAACCCCAAGGATGTAGCCGCTTCTCGTATTCTTAAGCAAGTTACTGATTATCATTTAAATACTCAAGCCTCTACTACCATAGCAGAAGGAAATATAGGATACGTCCTTCCTTACATCAAAAAGCAAGTTTACGAAGAAGGATACCTTAAAAGTCTAAAAAAGGATTTCTTTGACTCCTCTAACAGGTTCGAAGAAGGTGCTGGTAACTACGATGAACAAGCATCTAAAATGCCGGGATTCAAAGGAATAAAGGATAAATTCTTGGCATGGTGGAGAAATCAAGAACAAGAAGAAGAATCCAAAACTGATACTGAAAGAGCATTACGAGTAGCGGTTCCTTTTACCAAATATCACGAACCAGAGGTAGTTTCCAAAGATGTTTTAATGAGTGTAATCAGATTTTCTGCATCAACTAAAACCGCAGATAAACTAATGAAATCGTTACCTATTATTTCTTTGATTGAGAATTCTATGGTAACCAACTCTAAGACCAAGAACAGGTTAAACGCTTTAAGATTTGGTAAAGAGAACATTATCTACGGAATCAACCAACAAGAAGAAGTAGGTAAATTCGCTGAAAACACCTTAAGGACGATTCGTAAAATAAACACAATAGGTTCTCTTGGTTTCAACATTCCCAACGTAGTTAAAAACAACCTTCAAGGTAGGCTTCAAAATATGATAGGTGCTCAGTTTGGAGATTGGTCTTCAAACAAAGCAATGACTAAAGCATCGCTTAATTTTAATACGAGTTATGCTCATTACTTAAGTCAAGCAGAAAAACCTTTAGAGAAAAGAGACAAGGACTACCATATTATCACTTGGTTAGATCCTTCTTTGGACTCGAATATTTTCAACAACCTCTCAAAAGGAGCCACTCTTAAAAACCTCTCCACTAAGGGGATAATGGCTTTTAACGAAATGATGGAATTTAGTATCAGTGTTAATTTGATGTATGCAAGACTTTATCACGTCCAAGTAAAGAATGACAAGGGAGAACAAAAATCTTTATACGACATTATCACCTCTGATGAAGTGATGAGAGTAGAACCCGGATGGAAGGATGTAAAAACAGGTAGAACTATTGACATGGATTACATGATGGACACTCGTCTTGCTTACAAAACAGTAGTAGAGTATGTTCAAGGTAGAGTCTCTAACAAAACTTTTTTGTCTACAACTACGATAGGTCAAGCAGTTCTTTACTTTAAGAACTGGCTTATTCCAATGCTTAGAAGAAGATTCGACAAGAAGAGGGCTAACTATATGATGGGTGAAGACTTTGAAGGATACTGGAACGTTTTCTTTAAGTCCTCTCTTAATCTTCTTAGAGACATCTTAACTACAGGTAGAGCAAACTGGCATGCTATGACTCCACGAGAACAAAGAGAGTATATCACAGCAGTTAAAGAAATAGGTGTAATGATGGCTACTCTTGCAATCCTTTCCTTAGTGTTTGGGTTTGAAGCAGATGATCCTGACAAGTTTAAAAAACTCAAAAAGAACTCTTTCGCTGAAAACTACGCTATCTTAATGATAATTCAAGCAAAGAATGAAACTGAGGCTTTATCTGCAATGCCGTTCTTTAATCTTGAGGAATCTTTTGTTCCTCCTGTCCTAACTGAGGGTGTTAAGTGGTTAGAAAGTCCTACTATCGGGCTTTCAATTATTGACAATACTTGGAAACTCACTAACTCTTTGTATGACTTGGTGACGGGTTCTCCCGATGCTTATTACCAGAGAAATATGCCACAGTTTGATATTGAAAAGGGAGACACCAAGTTTTTTAGACACTTACTTAAGATTACTCAGTTTGACGACATTCTTATTAATGAAGATCCAGAACAAAAAATCAGATCAGTGATTAGTAACATTAAAAGATAATCATCTTAATTATTATAATAATTAAAATTATTTACAAAATCTATTCTTAATTCTTAGTATATTTAGACATGAATACAAGTACGATTATTAATCTGGATTCTATTTTAGGAGATCTACAGCGTCAAATAGATCAACTAAAAAGACAAATTACTACTAAAACTATTTTACCTTTCTATACGGAAGCAGAAAGAGATGCTTTAACTCCTGTAGAAGGACTTATGATTTTTAACACCAATGCTACTGAAGTACAGATTTATCGGTCAGCAACTTGGACAACCGTTTAACTAAATATTTATAAGCAATTATGGCAAACAAACCAGAATGGGTACTTAACTTAGGTACTTACAGTCACAAAAAGAAAGAAAAACAACCAGGTCTTGATTTAGCAAAAGCAGTTACAGACACTCTTGAGAATCGAGGTATTATTGGAACAGTAAATTGTTGTAATTTTTATCCAATGATTCCCCACTTGATTGTTGCAGATGCTACTGCTCCTACTGAATCTGAGATGAAAAACATACCTATTGGAGGTATGTTTGTTGCTAAAGAATCTGCTACAGCAGAAGATTGGTATGTATGGGTAAAAGACTCAGCAAGTACAGCATTTGATCTCGGTGATAACTCTTAATCCAACTCCCCACAAGTAGTCACTAACCATGAATAATACTCCACTTGTGCAGATCAGCCTTATTGTAACTCCCCTGCTTTTAGCAGTAATCGCTTTTTTTCTTCGATCTCTTTATGAAAGATTCGACAATCTTGAAAAAGAAGTAAAGCAGTCTTTAATTGACGGTGCTACTTTTAATCAAAGAGTAGTTCAGTTAGAAAAAGAAGTAGAAGAAATTAGAAAAATGATTCTTGAACTTATTAAAAAATAATTTTAAATTTAAATTAAAAAAATGGCACAATTTGAAGGTTTCTATAATTGGGTTGCTACCTTTTTAGCCACTCAACTCGATAAACTTAAGATAGCAAATCCTGTAGTGTTTATCCTTGTGCAATCTACTTTGGGTACACTCTTGACCTTGTTTGCTACTGATGTTATCAACCTCCCCAACGTTCAGTTCTTGGTAAATCTGACAGCAGATTTGGCTACAGATAATGTTGTAATAGGTTTACTTGGCGCATTGATGGCTATCATAGGCCCTCGTACAACTGCTCTTAAAAATGGGACTGTATAAAAAGTATAAACAAAAACCCAAATCCAAGAATAGTGAAGACACTACCATTAGCAACATGATGGGTTACGCAGGTAATGGTTCTGTCAATATGGATCACAAAGATTATGGTAAAGTAAAATCCAAGGGTGGGTTAGTTAAATCAAACAAGATCAAAAACTGTTAATCTATTAAGAAAATTTAAAATAAGGAAGGGGTTCCACCGACTTGGTGAGAACCCCTTTTAAATTTATATTAATTAAAGTTTATTAACGTATTCAATTAGTATTGAGTCTTGTGCTCGATCATAATCTTTGTTCCAAATACTTGGGTTGTTAATCATACTTAAAAGCGAGTCTTGACTAATATCTTCGATTCTTTTACCGTAATTTAGATGTACCCAAAGGGTATCCCTTATACCACCAGAGTCTATAAAATACTCGTTTCGAGAATCAAATATCATAACATGTAATCCTCTTTCAATAATTTTTAAACTATATCTATTGGTGTCCAGTCTTTGATAGAGATTCCAAGCAAATACTCCACAACCTCCTCTATTGAGATTTTTAATTACTTTATTTACCTCAATAATATCTCCAACTATGATCTTCTTTTTGTTCTCATAATAGGAGACAATACTAACTATACTGATTAGATGTAAAAGAAACAGTATAAGAAAGTCACTTCTCGGTTTCATTTATCTCTTTTCGCAAATCTTGAATCTGCTCTTTTAGATAAGAACTAAGTTCGTAAGGAATTTGCTGTAAGGAAGAGTCTTTTTCAACATATTCAAGTACTGTTCCAGCACCAGCAATATTGATTATATCGGATTTAGTTGGAGTAAATATGGCAAGTAACAAACAAAAGATTCCTATGTAAAACTTCTTCTTATACGTTTTTGTAAAAGCAGGTGGATCTGGTTCTTCATCATATTCTTTAGGTTGAGCATACCAAATAAATAAAAGAAAAGACAATACTAAAAATGCTACACCTACTGCAAATAAAACACTTCCTATTTTAGGAATGATGTTTAAAAAATATATTATCCAATACCAAGACATTATAATCATTTTCTGTAATTTTTAAGTTCAAAACAAACCAATCCTGTTTCAGGAGGATTTTCAATTTCAAGAATAATGTTTTGATCTGTTGAGAGAGGAAACAAACTATGTTTATCAGTAGAAGTTAGTCTTACAAACCCTCTTTGAACACCATCCTTATAAAGAATGCTTAGAGTATCTCCTTCATAAGTCTTTGCAAACTCTTCTAAAGTCATATAAACTTTACTTGTATCCTTCTTAATAAGAAGTGCCTCTGAAAGACTTATGTTATTATAGTCCCTCTCGTGCTCCAGTTCTTCAACAGATACCTGTTCAATTTTTTTAATTATATTCTTCATAAGTAGTAACAGTAGAAGTAGTTTCTGTTGGAATAACTTGTTTCCATTTCCTTTCTTTATTTATATATCCTTCTCCTCCTTCGTAAACAAGTTCTGTCTTCCAATAAGTATTTGTAGGAATGTGTCTAAGAATCAAGTCTTCGTAAGCAAGACCTTTTACAAGATCGTAACCTTTTTCTATTGAATCAACATATTCCCATTCTTTAGGTAGTGTAGATTCTGCATCAGGATAAGATACAGACTGAGAAATCATGTCAAAGGTAATCTCTTTGTTTATTTGTTCTGATGTCATACGTTATTTATTTAAATATTTGTTCTTGTTTTTAACCACTCTAAGTGGTTTTTATCTTGAGGAGTTCCCAAGAAATTACAGTCTTCGAAAATACTAATTAAGGTGTCATCTGATATAGGATTGTCACTATAACTATAGTGTACGTCAAACCTAAAAGAATACCACGATATTTGTTTTTGACAATCTTCTGGCAAGTCTTCAAAAAAATAAGGTTTGTCGTCAATGTTTATTGAAAACTTATTATCCAAGTAATCAAAAACAGTAGTTAACCTTTGTTTACCGTCTATCACTTTAAATAAGTATTTATCATCGGTTCCAAAACCCCTCTCCTTAAATTGACACACTACAATAGAGTTAATACTCATGTCTCTAAGTATTGTGTAAATCAAAGATTCTTTTTGAATAGAATTCCAACACAAGTCTCTTTGTAGATTGACTCCCTTAGTTGGTAAAAATACATCAAAGTCAAAATCTATAGAATCTTTTAATTTACTGGTTTGATGATAAGACAAACCTTGATTAATATGATGACTGTATTTCTTTTGGAATTTTTGTAAAATATCGCTCTTAGGTTTCATCCTTACTTAAATTATTATCTTTGGTCAAATCAACTCTTCCTTCCAACCATCCGTTGTAGAAAGATTTCCAATGAAGAGATCTTGTAGTTTGAAGTAAATATTCTATGTCTTCTGTTAATCTACGATTAAACAAATCAATATTTTCACTTCTAAAATCTTTTTCTTTTGAGTATGTATCTATCCAATAAATGATTAAATTTTTAATTTCTTTTTTTAAGGAGTCTTCTTCCTCTTGAAGTTCATCAAATCTTTTTCTACAATCTCCAATTAATTCTTTACTGTTCATTTTTAGTTTCTACTAAATAACGTTGTTGAATAAATCCTCTGAAATTATTACAGTAGCCTATTGTTCTTGAATTACATTGAAAGGTAATTAAAAAATCGTCAGTATATTGTTCTAACTTTCCTCTTTGAAAACTATAATACTCTTCTTCAGTCATTGACCTGCACACATGTTCCGTAGGACTGTAATGACCCATTTGAATCAGTTTGTTATACAAATCAATATCTTTTTTAAAGTCATTTACTTTTGATAAATAACTGATTCTTGCTATTCGAGCACACGCAACCATAATACAAGTCTTATCGTATATGTCTTGATTTACATTTCCGTTTTCTCCAATTAGGAAATCGTGAAGTTCATCAAAGTCTGGACACAAGGGAATATGCCAATTTCCCGGTAAAAGCATTTCAGGAACACTATTTTGATATTCATCCCACATCATCTCAGCAAGTTCTTGAATTTCAGGTTGTGCTGTAGATTTATTATGTTTAAGAGGATTAAAACCTTTTGTGTCGTACTTTTTGATTATCCTTTGGACATCCTGTTGACTACGATAAGTATCTTCTTCAAGACCTAAGATATAATACTGAGGACACCGAAGAGAGAAAAAGTTTTCCCAATCAGTTCCTGTAACAATCATCTCCTGATACTCAAAGGGTTGAAGTAATCTACTTGCGTGTTGTTTATGTACACCCAAACGATTGAGTCTTTTTACAACATCAAGAGTATTTTCCAAAGCACATCTCCAAGCATCTTCAGCAGAAGGATTATGAATGTCAGAAAGATATTCTTTAGCACTCATTCCTTTACAATCTTTAGTGAATTGAGTAGGAACAAAGGGGTCTTTTCCTACTTTTTCAATATGTTTTTCTAAATTAACCGCACGGGAACTCGCAGCACTGAAACTGAGCATACGGTGCCTTAGAATTTCTGCTTCAATAATACGAGGAAACTTAATTTTAAAAGTGGTAACTCGACCTCCAAAAGGATTTACTGAGTCAGCCAAGATTTTAGTTTCGACCATAGGGATTGTTTTTGTTTATTTAAAAGTGCTTGTTTTTCTCTTACATACGTTACAGACTCTTTAAGGTGGTCTTTCCACATCAAGTTTCTACCCTTTGTCCATCCTGAAAGAAATGCTTCATATTCAAGACGTTCAAATATGTCCTTGGTTAAGGTTTCATCTTCCTTTATAAAAGGACTTGATTGTTTATAGTCGTAGTATTCTTTTACGACTTCCCCTAAAATATCTTGTGGTGTCATTTATTTTAATTTGTAAAAACGTAATCTCGTGAGCAAATATCTAAATTTTTATTGATAGGTTCCATCATTCTTAAGTAATTAACTTCTTGAATCATCTCTTCTTCTGTTGCAAAGTATTTAGTCCAACTTTCATCATCATTTCCAGCAATATAAACCTCATAAGGATAGTAATGTTTGTCTTTAAAGTGTTGAAGAGTACGTTCTAATACAGAAACAGAAATATAGTTTTTATTTTCTAAAGATAAACTTTTAAAAAACTCCTGCTTTTGTGTTCTACTCCATTTACAAACAATGTTATAATAAGGTTTTTCTTTACCTTGCTCAATGTCTTTTTGTAAATGATGTGGTAGATTATAACTCTGCCAATCAGTTGGAATATTCAATTCGTAAAAAATAGAAACTGAATCATTACGACCAAAAGATATAGTACATGCTTGCTTACTTTCTATCTCGTAGTTACCACCAAAGTTAGATTCGTTATCTACCTGAAGATAATTTTTATCAATATTGGGGTTAGTATTAGGATTAAGTTTTCTATTTAATCTTTCAAGTGTTCTTGATAATAACTCTGGGCGAAAAGTTTGAAGTAGTTTCATCCAATCTAATCTTTCAATAGTCCAAAGTTCACCTTTAAGAATATCGTCTTGTTTAATAACATAATCTTTAAGATCACAGTTACAAATGAATTCAAGGTATTCAGGTAAAACAGTATTTAAATCTTGTGGAAAAACTTCTACCCTAAATTTATAGGTTTGAATACCGTAAGACTTGTTCCAACCATATAGTATATTTTTATCATATAAAAACACACCTAATCGTTCTTCTTCGAAAATAGTTGAGTAATAATCATTAAACCGTAATTCACCATCAAATTGTAAGTTCATTTTAATTTTTTAATTACGTCTCCTTTTTGATACACTGGTTGATAACGATTGTAGAAAACTGCTCCGTTATCCAGAACAGTTTCCCACAAGTTAATTAGTTTGTTAAATTTTACACTTCTAATTAGAAACTGGTTCATGCTTTATGTTTTAAAATTGCTTGTTCTGTTTCTACTCCTCTTCCAAAATTGTATCCAGTAGCAGCACATTTAAGCACTGCTCTGTTCCAAACTTCTCTACACAATTCAAGCATATCTTGTTCATTTAGAAAATAAGAAGGAGTAATGTTTGGTTTATCTTCAAAGATATAACCAAAGTCTATTAGTATTGGATGAAATAATTCTTCGTTTGTCATTGTTACATTTTTAGTTTTAAAATTGACTCTTTAAGAACATATACTTCGATGTTTCCTTTAGCGAACATTCCTTTTATCTTTTCTTCATCTTCCCCTACAAGACACATAAAGTCTGCATCAGCACTATCTGCTGCTGTTTGAATTGCTTGATTCCAAACTTGTTCAATCAAGTCTTCAAAATCCAAACGAGTGAAGTGTGTTCTTTTACACATTCCATCTGGATAAAACTCAATACCAAGTCCTGTTAACAATTCATCTATTTGTTCTTTTGTCATTCTAACTTTGTTTTAGTATAAACTGCTTGTAAAAATCATACGATACTATTGTAAACTCTGCTTCATTTGCTGCTCTCATTGCTACTTTATTAGTCTTTGTTTCTCTGTCAAAAAAATGTATAATACAGTCTTGATATGCGTAGTTTATTTTACCCCTATCGTTTAAGCAGTTAGCATGTACTTTTTGTAAATATTCATGGTTAGTTAAAAGTGGAAGAATAAATTTATAAAAGTCATAAATATTAGCACTCCAACTTCCTAAAATAGGAATACTAACAGTTGTTCCGTGATCCGTTACAAGAGGACAATCACCGGAAAATCTTACATAATCGTGGGCTACTTCAATTCTTTTAGAATAAGCAGGTATATCTGTGTCTACCAATTTTGCTGTGACTATATCTCCTTCTATATGAAGGACTCTAAGTTGTTTGTAATTCATTATAATTCATCTTAATTTTTTTACAATACCTTTACCTACGTTGAAATAAAGTTCCTTTGGCATATCTATCTCAAGAGCCTTTAAAAACTCTCTTTTTAGATAAAGATTGTTCTTTTTACACAAAGGAATTTCTTTCTCTGTACGAGGTACAAACTTATTAAATTTGAAGCAAATGGCATACTCTTCTTCATCTATTCCATCCAAGGTAAACAAAGATTTAAAAGGAAGAAAGTCCTTTTTAAACTGTTCCCACTCTGATGAATTAAATCCTTGAAAAGTAAGCCATTTGCATTCAATATACTTGTGTTCTGGAATCATATTTAAGGATAACTTGCGTGAAAGTCTGGAAAATCTTCCTCGTTTTCATCTTCTAAATAAGGAGTAAGAATATCCATAACATCAGAATCTGTTAAATGTAGATCAGAAGGATAACTACCCATCTCTTTAATCAGTTCTATTGCAACTTCTTTTTGTTCTTGATTTAAACTTAGTAACCACTGAGTTAATTCAACTATTGTTATTTTCATATTATTCGTTCTGCTTTATAAATAGTATAATCTTTACTTTTACAATATTGATGAAACCATGCTGTTTGAACTACATCGTGTTTAACACCAAATTCAGACCAAAGATCCATTTTATAACTGTGAGAAACTTTTTCAGAACCAAACGTTACTACTCCTTCGTTAGAGATTTTCATTCCTAATTCAATTGTAGCAAAATCAACTAATGTTTCCCAAAATTTAGGAGAACCCCCATGTAAAAAAGTTATATACATAATGTTGGTGTTATCATTTTGTAGTTAAGGTTTTAGTTTCAAAACTTTGAACAAATTCTTCATTGACTTTTGTAAAAGTACAAATTCTACATAGTTTTTTGTTTTTACCTGAGTTTCTTTTCCATGTAATTACAATTTTATCTGCGTATTTATTACAAGGAAGATAATTTTTTAATCTCAACGCATCTTCAAAAAAATAATTCAAATGCCCCCAACTTTTAGAATAAGAATATCCGTTTGGATATTTATTGTAATCTTCTCTGGGAAATCCTTTTTTGAAACCTTCTTGATCAAATACACAGTATAAAGATATATCAGGATAATTAGAGCATCCGGGGTTATGTTTGTCGTATTCTTGTTTAGTAGTACCTACTGGAAAATCATTGTCTTTTCCCCACCAATTAATCTGATTATTTTTATAATCTTTAATAAAAGGTTTATTAACTATCCAAGAACATCGCTTTTCATCCCAATGTGTAATTTGTCTTCCATCGGAGTCATACTGTCCTGTAGCAGTTTGATATGCAATATTAATCATAGCGTTATGTTTAAATTAGAATATATATCTAATAGTATTCCAAGGAATTATTTCAGAGTGAAGTTGTCTAAATGATTGCACATATTGGTATTTCAACTCTCGTTTATATCGAAGATTTTCATTACCATAAGAACTAATTTTAGATTCTTGTCTTTCTGGAACCCAAAGTAACTCTTCCTCCTCTATTCTTCCTGCTTCTAAATTCTTTAAGTGCTTTCCTTCATTATGTGTAAGCATAATTACTTCTGCTTTTACATGCTCTTTAAGATAGTCTGGAATAGAATTAAGTTGATGGAATAATTCTCTGTAAAGTTCTTTACTTTCAGAGTTAATAATGACAGGGGAAAAGTTTACATGAACGTCGTATCCAGCCTTATAGAAATCTTCAATAGCATTAATTCTATCTTGAATTAAGGATGTATTAGGTTCCAACAAATAAGATAACTGTTGTGGCATCAAACTAAACCTAATCCTGAGTTTCCTATCTGGATTATACTCTAAGAGTTGTGGATTGACACGTTTAGTAGCAAATGTACCAAATGCTCTTGGATGATTTTTAAAAAAATCAAACACTTTCAACCAATCATAATATTTCCACATTAAAGGAATATCTGTGTTACAACCTATATCATAAGTCCAATACTTATCGTGAGTTTGATTAGGTTTCCTTTCTCCTAAGGAAGCAACATGCTTATCAATACAAGTAAGTAGTTGATCTGCATTAGTTCCAATAGAAATATCATCAGTATAACGTTGACAATAACAATATGCACATTTGTATAAACATCCGTAAATAAAAGAAGGAGAAATGTAATCAGAACTTCTTCCAGACTTTCTTATTTGTGGTTTCTTATAAACCTCTTTTATCATTTATTTTAACCAGTTTTTAATCGTCATCTTAATGTCGTAAATAAAATAGGCTTTTAGGAGTTGAAAGATTTCTGACGATCTGGTGAAAGCGTCCTTAACAAGGACATGAGGATATTTCTTTTGAATTGTCTTGTAGATGTGATCAGGGTGCATCTCATTAATATCCATAACTTCTCCCTTTGACTCACTGAAATGAGTTTCTGGTTTACGATAACGATATTGTTTGTGATTTTCCCGATTGTAAATTCCAGTAAATTCAAAGAAATCTCCAAAGGTATATTCAAATTCTTTCTTAGTATAAATCACATTGAGAGCCTCAAGATACTTTCGTACAACTTTAGTAGTGATGGGTTTACTATGATCCCACATGGTCACAAAGTTTACCAACTCTGCTTTAATTTGACTTTTAGAGGTTAGAATCTTGCTCCATTTACGAGGATTTGATCCGGGAATATAGTAAACTTTATTCTCTTTAAGAACTTGGCTTACTTCAAAAGGAGTTGTTTTGACTCCATCTTGAGTAAGTTTCTTATAGATTTGAGAAGTAGTAGCGTATCCTTGATGAGATACGATAGATTCAAATGCTGATTTTACTTCGTTGAACATAGTTTTAAAGTTTATTTAAAAAATCTTCAATTTCATAAATTTCTTCTTCAGAATAACCTAACTTATTCAAGTACTCTATAAATACATCCCATAAACCATTTTCATTTATAAAATCATCAAAAACGTTTATAAGTTCCTCTTTATTAAGCATAGTCGTAAATTTTATAATATTTACTGTTTTTTGTTTTACCTAATTGTGACAATTCTAAGGTACTACGATGACGAAGACTTTGAACGTTGTTTTTTATATCTTTGGCGATTCTATGTGATTGATTCATCTCTCTTCTTTTTTTATGTAAAACCCTTTCTTGTATAATCCACGTATAACCTGACCCAAGTTTTAATACTTTACACAGAAATCTTCTTTCATACTTGTTACATAGGTTGTAAGTCAGCCACTCTGAATAATTGTCGTATAATCCTGAATCATTTTTAGCAACTTTCAATACCCACTTATCATTTAGATAGATTACTATTCTTGAACATCCTTGATGTTTTTTACAAGGAAGTTTCTTTATAATGGCCACATTTTTAGAAGGAATATGAGTAAGGTCTAAAGAGTTGATAAATGCAACTTTATTTCTAATGTTTAAGGCTTGGATTTTCATAAATATTTCCAATTACTTTGATAAAATAAGTAGGAGTTACGAATACAAATCCATCATCTTCCTCATCTACAAACCAGAATCCTATTCCTCTAAAAACAACAGTGTAATGCTTGGAACAATAGTTTATTTCTATAACATCCCCTTCGTAAATAAGTGTTCCTTCAGAATCTTTAAGTCCTGTGGACTGCATTAGAATAAGATCACTGTCAAACGGGTAATAAAAATCACCAGTTGTAAAGTCAAATGCTTTTTGTATAAACAACCCAAGATTAATACTATGAGTTAATACGTCAGGATAAACTATTTTTTTCAACCTTTGATCCCACGCTCTAAATTTAAATCTATCTCGATTCATAGTTTTGTTACTTTAATGTTATATTGTTTAAGTTTTTCTATTCCAGAAAGATCACGATATTCTTCAAGATATTTAAATTCTGAAATACCTACTTGTCCGAGAACAGATGCACAATGACGACAACAGTTATGGGTGCAGTAAACCGTAGCACCTTTTAAACTAATACCATGTATTGCTGCTTGTGCTACAAGATTTTCTTCACTGTGAAGTACATCTGGTTTAGTATTACCGTTCTCATCCTCTAAGACTTCATCACCGTAATGAGCAACAGTTCCGTTATAAGAACATACAAGAATGTGATTATTTTTAACTGCAACAGCACCTACTTGAAGTCTTTTAGATTTACTTTCTTTAGACATTCTAATAGCAATGTCTATAAATAGTTGATCCCATTTATTCATTAATATACTTTTCTTCAAACTTGTTAAATAATTTCTCTTGATTACACCGTGAGATACCTAAAAAAAGTAGCAGACTAATTAGCATTAGATAAGCAAGCCAATCAGGAGTTTTTTGCTGTTGGTTTAGAACCTTTGTCATGATAACTAAAAATTAGAATTATTAGATTGAACACAGTTAAGGCCAGTCTGAACCCCATGTTTCCGTTAAATAACCTTGGAATTTTAATTCCGAATATTGAGTAGTAAGCACCTGAATTCACATTAGTTCCTTGATAATACCAAGGATTTCCTCCCAAAAGATTAATAAAGAGTTTTTGAAAAAACACAGCAGGAGTTACTAATAAGATCAATCTCCACCACTTTTTAGGGTTATTAAGAAACATTCCCAATGTTTGAAAAGTCTGTGCTAAAAGAGTAAATAAGTGGACATCAAACATTAGAGGAGGAAACACAAATGCTAAAAATACACATAAGGTACTCAGTAAAGATCCTATTAAGGACAACCACCAAAGAAAGTTGTTTTTCTTTCCTGCTCTTTTTCTCTGTTTCTTAGTACGTCTAAGACTGATCCAAGTAAAGATTAGGGTAAATCCTAATCCTATTGGTGCTAACCAATCTTCTGTTCCATAGAAAGAACCATTCATTACTCCAGAAAACGTTCTACTAAGAATAAAAGCAGATTCTTCAATCGGTAGTATTTTTTGCATTTCTATCTTTAAAGTAGATGAAGATTTCTGTTGCTGCATAGCAAACAACTGAAACACTACTACAGAATACTGCTTCTGGTTTATATAAATCTCCAAACAAAGTGGTTACCAAGAAAAACAAAGCGAGTACTCCAAATTGATAACTCCATATTATAAGATAATATCCAAGGTCTTTTTTCATTTTAATGTCTATTGAACAGGATCTAAAAAAAAAAAAATTAACCCCTACCAATATTGCATCGGTAGGGGCGTATCTAATCACATCTTCGACAATGGAATTAATCTTTCCAATCTGCTCGGTTAATATACCAAAGCAGTTTTTTACGCCATTCATTAATCTTTACTCCTGCTCCTGTTTCCAACCATTGTTCAGCAAGTTGTTTTTTACCATCTTCGTAAGTCCAGTTTTTGCTGATAACGTTATAAGAACTTACACCAAGAGGTGCTTTCAAATCTACCAAAACCGCATAGATTTGGATGGTGTCAAACACAAACCCTGAAGGAGTCATATATACTACAGAATCCTTAGGTAAAGTAGTAGACTTAAGAGTTGAAGCAGGTTTACCACTTTGAGCAAACACAGTAGAAGTAAAGAGTAGAAAAATAAAAAGATAAAAGTACTTCATTTTTTAGTTAATTTAATTTAGTTTAAAAGTTTTTGTAATATAAAATTGATTAATTCTGTTAAAATTATACTCTGTTCCTAATCCCCAACCTTTGTAACTCACACCAGTATAAAAGTTTAATCTGTTACTAACTCCGACAGTTAATCCCCAATCAGGAATTTTAGGAATAAACACTTTTTCCTCTCGAATAATCGCAGTGCTATCTTGATAAAGAGTAATTACAGGGTTCAAAGATACAAGTTCTCCCATAACTTCTGCACTATAAGTAAATTTATATTCAGAAGTTTCTATGGAGTCTATGTACATATTATAAGGAATAGTAACAAGAGTATCTCCCAAGGAATCAATAGTGAAATCAAAAACCCAATTAGGTATAGAGTCTTTATATACTGTTTGATATACTGTTTTTGGCTTAGGAACCTCTACAGGTACAGGTATATAAATAGTATCTGTGTGGTGTTCAATCCAAGTGTTATCAATAATTTTAGACTCTTGTGGTACATAAAGACATCCTTTGTCTGTAAACCATAGACATCCAAGGAATCCTAATAACCCACTAATTACCCAATTGATCAGTTTTTGTTTCATACATATAATATACGGATTTTCCTACTTTATAGGAAGAAACTTCAGCACTTTTTGCATATCTGCAATTGTAGACATCTTGAAGAGATAGTTTCAGTTTCTTAGCAATATATTTTGCCTGATAACCGTACTTAGGATTTTCTTTAAGAAAGTCGAAAACTTTGTTTTGATTACTCATTTGTTTTTATATTTTGTGTGAATGTATTCCCACCACCCTAAAGGAATAGCAAGAACAATGAAAACTAACAAAACTCCTATAATAGTGTTCACTTTCTATTTAGATAAGCGTCCCAAAATAGTTTACGAGTATCTCTATCAAAGAACTTAAGTGCTCTTGCTAAAGATAGTTTACGACCTGTTTCTTTAACAAACCTGTCATGTTCAAGATTACATACAGCAACTCCAGAAGTGATTTCAGAAAAACCCCGTGTTTCAATTACACACCTTGTAATTACTGAATTAGAACGAGCCAATTCGTGGCCACTCACCTTATAGTTAAAGGTGATCCAATAGTCTTGATTATTGATCTTTACTTTCATTTTGTTGTAAAAGTTTTTTTGCTTGTTGAAGTTTTTCTATAAAAGAATCCCATTCAGAAGGTTTAATATAAAAATTCGTACTGTCGTCTATAGAAATATAGAAATTACGATCTATATCACACGCTATCATTAAATCGGTGTTATTACTGTCCTCAAGGTTTACATTAGTGACTATCATCTGTATTTTTATTGTTTTTAATTTGATAATTAATAATCATTGCATTACATCCTATTGCTGCAAGATGATCTTCAAAAGAATCTTCATCGTTTGCTTTAGGTTGTAGAATAGCAATAGTGTGTCTCAGCAAAGCATCTTTAAGAAGGTCTATATCCATTGGAAGTTTATAGTTGTCCTTACCATATTTTACTTTGTTTTGATTCATCCGATTGGCCATCATAGTAATATATCTCCAATCTATTTCTTGGTAAGAAACTTTACCTTCTATTTCCTTTTCTCCCATTTAAAAGCAAAGAATTAAGTGAATGTGATTAAGCCTACAATAAAGATCAAGTTTATCTACTTGTAAAGTAAACTCCGAGTAATCATCAGCGTCTTCAATGTTGTCGATAATATCAACAACTTCTTGATTAAGACTACCAAACTCTTTGCGGAGTCTGTTTACAAAAGCAACATGATACAAACGAAAAGAATCCATATCTTCTACATCTATATCTGTAAAACAAATGTCTGAGAGATCAACTGTTTTCATAACTATACATTGTAATTAACCTGTTGTGGTGTTTCGTAAAAAATAGATTTCATAATCTTGTTATCTTCTGTTCGATAAATAACGTAGAGTTTACCCACTTGTTTCCAATAACATTCAATTTGATGTCCGGGTTTGTCAGGATGAGTACCTTCAGCATAAGCCTTAACTGTATTAATAGCATCTTCTTCTGAGATACAGAATTTAGACCAGTTACTGTAACTCACCTTTTGAGCATATTCTTCAAACTCCTCAAGAGTTATTCCATTGAAAACCAAGTTGTTAGTGACTACCCAAAACAAATCAACACATGCGTCGAGAATTTCTTGTTTGTCACCAAAAAGTATAGCGTTGGCTAATTCTTCTTTTTCTTCCTCAACAAGGTCAAGTCCTAACTTCTGTTGTTCAAAAGTATCTTGATGCTCAATTCCGGCTACTTTAAGCCATTTATATACGTCTTTTTGAATATTCATTTTATATTAACCTGTTTAATTCTATATGTGGATTGTCTAATTCTGTGTACGGGATAAAAGAAACATTTGCTGTTTCAAATGAAACAATAATGTTTCCAAGATAAATGTTTTTATAAAAGACTCGTGTTGTAGATGTTAAAATATCTAATTGTATTTGTTCAAGTATTAGATTTTTAGCATCAGAATATTCTGCTGGTCTTTTTTCTATTTTTGAAATTAACTCACCTAAAACCTGCTCTCTTACAGAAATTATATTCTCAATGCTTTGATCTAAAATTTTCATTTAATTAATTACAATTTAATTTGATGAAAAGTAACATTTTCTCCACAAGAAATCAGTTCACAAGTATAGAATCTTCCAACTTGGATTTTATCGAAATCTTCTTTACTTACAGAGCCTTCCATGAAAAGACCTTCGTGAACATTAATTATTATAGTGTAATGGTCTTTTATCTTTCTTGTGACCAGACCTGAAGTAGTATAACAGTAACATTTTTCTTTGTAAAATCGAAAAAAGAAAACTACTGCTGTAACCAACGCTATTAATACTATTGGAGTAAGCATTACATAACTTTTTTTGTTTTTTCTATAATTTCCAACCGTAGTTGGGTTAACCTCTTATTTAATTCTTCTCCTGAATATCTACTTCTGAGATCCATAGTAGTATCTAAACCCGATTTAAATACTTCGTACATTTCTCTTCTTTCGTATTCAGTGAGTTTACAAGAACTTTGTTTAGTTACTGCTTCCCACTCGTCTATCTCGATTCCATAGTATTCTTTGAGTCTTTTTGCTAATTGAATAACATGAAGACTGTTGTACATATTCTCTTCAGGAAGAGTAGGAAAAACGTTCCGTAAGTCAAATCTTACACATCTTACACGTCTGGAGACTAAATGTGCAGCGTGAGAACCATTTGGTTCTACTGGAACCAAAGTAGAGTGACACATATAAGGATAAATATTTCGAACTAATCGAGAAAAGACAGTATCTAACTTCTTCTCTGTAATTCGTTCTCGTTTAATCCTTTTTTTAACTTTAACCTTCTCTTTCTTTTCTTTCTCTTTTAATCTAAGAGCCTTGTCTGAACAAACTTTACAACACTTCTTTTTAACTCCGTCAATTGTGAATGTTCGCCAAAGTGCTGGAAACGGTTTTCCACAGCATTGACAAATTTTAGGTTGAGGAGGTTTTTTCTGACGAGTCTGCATTAGAACAAGTTAGATTCAAGTTTTTCCAACAAGGCTTCAATTTCTTGCTTGTCGTCAATCTTCTGCATCATCGGCTGATTAGCAGTCTTTACATCTTCAAGAATAAAAAATTCTTCTGTTTTGGTTTGTTTAACCTTACGCATTGCTTTGAGGTTAACAGGATAAGGTTGTTCAATTACTGCTCCAAAAGCAACATTAACAAACTCATCTTCCTTGATAACTTGTTCTTCTCCTTCTTGAACAATTTTTTGAGCAATAATATGTGTAAAATACATAATGTTGCTCGGTTCTACAGGAATGTAATAGGTTGCTTTAAAGCGTTCTTCTTGATGTACTGTTTTTAAAAATTTCATTAAAATATAGTTTAGTTAAATAAATCGTTGGTAGGTAGTTTAATTTCCATTTCTGTGGTAGCAAAGATATATACTTGTTGCATAAAGTCCGACATTTGTTTTTTATTAAGTTTAGAAGTCTCTGGTGGAATTTGATAAACGTGTCCCTCTATTTCTTCTTCAATACAACCTAAAAATTTACACTTAAGATAGTGCTTAACAATAGAAGGGGACTCCCCCATATATTCTCCAATTATAGAACACCACTGATGGAATGTGCGGTTTTGACTTAACGAACGCTTAACTGCTACACTAATTACTAACTCCTCACCATCCTTAAGTTCTGACAACCATTCTTTTAATTTTTTTAAATCAAATTTAGCATACGGTTGTCCTTCAGAAGTTTGTTTACTTCCTTTGAGTTGTATTTCCATCTTTAAGTTTTAACCAGACAATTGCTTGTATTTGATTGGGGATAAGATTTCTTTCTTTTGCAATCCGTTGAATAGTTTTTTCGTAATCTAAATATCTTTTTGGAGTAAGATGTTTATATGGAGCCAGTTTTAACATGTGACTATCTAAAGTAACTTTATCTGAAGTCAAAGGATAGGTTATATTGTGATAGAACGATTTTGTTTTAAACCCATTTAGTGTTTTCATAATGAAACGGTCTTGTGCTTCCTCATCATCCAAGTTAGATATTACATTAGCCCAGAGTTTTACAGACTTCTTTTTTTGATAAGAAAAAGTTTTACACTCTTGGCATTCAAGATATTCTTTAACCATATGTTTATTTATTTCCCAACTCTTTAGTGGAGAAAATAAAGAAGTTAACCCAGTAACGTATCTTAAAGGAACGTTGTACTCATTAGAGAGATTCAAACAAAACTGATTAGCCCTGGAATACCATTGTATTCCTTCTTGAAAAAGATTAGGAGACACCCTTTCGAGTGTCTCCGTGATTTGATTATACATTAAATTAAAGTTTGATAACTTTATTAGAAAGGTTGGGCGGTGTTACTACGTTCTTAACGTTAGTGAACATACTTTTAATATCTAATTTTTTCAACTCGTTCAAAAGAGTGTGCCCTTCGTTCCACTCTTCAAAAGTAGCACTTTGAAGTTCTCTTTCTAATTCTTCAACACTTGTTTGGTAATGTTCAGAAACAATTTTTTGAATTTCTTCATTATCTTGCCATTCACAATCGGAATTAAGAATTGCAATAGGAGTAAATGTCAAAGATCTCATCTTGTAAGAGTTTTCGACACACGCTACTACATGTCGAGGGTTCACAATGCAAGCAATAGGAGTGTCTCCAAAACCATCATACGCAAAGGCGGTTCCTGAGGAATGATAACCTTTAGAACAAATATCATTAATGTTCCAATCAGCATCTTGAGGATTCATAATTGGAACAGGTTGTCCTATGACATAAGTTTTTTTCTTAGTGTAGTTGTCGGTAAAATTATTTCCGTCAAGGGTATCAATAGAATGAAACAGTTCTTTTAAATTACCTACATAATAAGGCGAGTTATGTTCAGACCCGTCTGAGGAAATACTAAAATTATTGTTGTCTCTACATCCCCAAATATCTACATTGGTAGATTTTTTAGAAGCACGCTTTTTATAAAAAGTATCAGTAATAAACTTTACCAGTTCAACATTACTGCTTTCTTTTTTCTGAACACGACGGTATGTAATCATTTCACCTCCATCAGTGAGTTGAATTTTCTGACGCTGAATAAAAGGAAAAAGACTCTCACGAGATTCAGGATGACGAATCAAGGAAGACCATCCCCAAAACTTTTCAAGTTTGGAAAGTTCTCTCTCGTCATTATTAGTAATAGCCTCTTGAATTTTATCAGCAAGAACTTTAGGAATACTAAGGGGAATTCCTTTACGATAAAGTTTTCCTTCCTTGAACTCAAACCTTTCGTGATTTAAAGTTTCAAGAAATTGATTTTCGGTAGCCTTCTTTGTGTAATCTTCAAAAGCCTCTTTAAAGTCTGGATACAAAAGAGCAGTTATTTCTACTTCGTTTTCATCTATAGCGAGAATTTCAGAAGCAAGTGCTTTTGTACAAGGTGCTAAGAGGGTGTTTCCACTTGAAAAGCGTATAAAAATTGAACCGTTACTGTATGTTATTTGCATTTTTTAACTTTTTTTTTATAAAATTCTTTTTGCTTGTTTGCGATATACCATTGATCGAACATATAAACGATGTCTCTGCCAAAGTCTACTTTAGCGTAAATTTTTTCGTACTTTAGAATTTGACTTTTAATGTATTCAAACTCATCTAAAACAGGCTTATTGATTAGACCTAAACTGATATAAGTATCAACAACAGATTTGACAAATGTTTCATCTACATCTGACTTATACCACTTGTCGACAAATTTATAAACATTTGAAATATTCTCTAACAAAGGAGAAGACTTTAGTTTGTATTGTTCTCCTCTTTTAAAAATAGTAGAGTTTTGAATACACAATCCTGGATTTCTCCAACTTGCACTGTAGTCAAAAACGTTAGTTAGTGCTTTGTTTTCTTTGATCTGTTTTTTTATAATGTATGCTGTAACCCAATTTTTACTAAATCGAGTTTTTCCATTTTTAAAAGTTTGAAAGTCCATAAAATTACTTAAGTGTTGGATTTTCGGAATATCCTTTTCGATTATTTGAGTTGGACTGATGTTAGGTCTATTTCTCATTAAGTCAAGAAGTTGATCTATTTCAGTCCTGTCTGAAGAGTAAATATATAGTTTGTCCTTAGGGATTTGATCTACTTTAAACCCTGTAGGAATCAACTTAAAGTTATAAGTAGTAGAAGCCTCGTCTATTGGAAGTCTCAACACTACTTCTTCTCTGACATTAGTAATTTTAGAGACAGTCTTTTTCTTTGAACTAAAGTAAACGTCCATCTCATCTTTAAAATCAGATAACTTTTTCCAATTGTTAAGTATCTTTTGTTCTTCTTTACGAAACTCCGTAATAATTTCTCGCCAATTTTTTTTAGGAATTACAGAAAGGTCTAAGAAAGAGAAAAAAGAACTTCTTCCTTTCAAAGAAGTAATAGGATTATGTTTTAAGAAAGAAGTTTCTTTACCTCTTTGTTTAAAAAATTCCTTATGTCTGGTAGTTAAAGGAATATCAAGTAAAACAACTTCTTTGAAAATAGTTAGAGTGTGATAATTATAATTGATTGATTCGAATCTTTGATAATAAGAATTAAACTTTGTTACACAAGGAAAGACAGCAACCCAAGTGTTAGCAAGTTTTATCTGATTCAATTGATCTAAAACTGGATTTAAAACCATATTTGATTTAAATTCCAGATTTAAAGTTTTTGAAAAAGAGTTAATTATCTTCCTACTTAATTTGATAGAAAATTCACCAAACTTAAAAGTTATGTTGTTCTTATCAAAAAAGTGAACATAATACAAATAATCTTTGAAAGTAGTATCAGAATACTCCATCAACTCTACTAAAGCATCGGAAACTCTTTGACGTATTTTCTCAATACTATTGTCATCGAGAATAATCTTTTCTCTTGAAGGAGTAGGAATCAATCCTTCGTTAAGTCCAAACTTAATTCCTATTGGAAATTCGTTATTAGGTAATTCTAAGTCTATGGGGTCAATATTGTAAACTACTTGATCCAATACGATATGAAACCTTCTAACGGAACTATGACTGTCTATAATAAAATTCTTTCCTTCAAATAAAACTCGACTGTTAAGATTAGAGTGAGAAGGATAATATACTCCTTTAAAATAAGGTACAGTTTCTTCTAAAGCATTTTCCCAACTTCTACGATCATTGATAGGAATAGTAATAATCGTGTTATTCTCCTCATCAGAAGGTTCTTCGTTGATTTTAAGAATTTGAGTTTTAGACCCGTTTTTTTGAATTAACCAAGACCTTTTTATTCCATCCTTTGCAGAGTCACAAGTAAATTTTCTCAAAGAAGTACTCAAAGGAGTAAAGAATCCGATTCCCCAACATCCAAACTGCTCCGCAGATTGTTCTTTGGTAGATGCTCCGAATTTTGAGATTATCTCCATTCGAGCATCATCTATCCCCACACCAAAGTCTTGTACCCAAAACTTATAATAGTCGAGATCAACTATTACAGGTTTTTCCAAAGAATTAATACCTGCTTCTATATGAGAGTCCAAAGCGTTAGCAAGTACTTCTCGAATAGAAGAATGGATAGGAGTTTCATACTGACCTTGACTTAATAGATAAAGGAGTTTCTCTTGACTTTGAATATCTAAAGACACATCTATATCTTTAAATGTGCCTTTAGAAATCCCTGCTTCTCCATTTATGTTTACAATCATTAGATAAGAATGAGTTTGTTTTGGGTTACTTCTTCGTAGGTTTCTACAAAGAATTCTTGAACGGCTTGTTGAGTTTGTAGGTAAAACATTGGATGCTCTGTTTTGATAGCGTGAGTTGTGTGGTTATATAACCCCCACAAACTGTCATTATTAAAATCGTATTTAAAGTCTGGAGATTTAATCTGCTTCTGAATCAGACTTAATTGATTTATAGCAATTATTTCTTCATCAATCAACATCCTACCTGCTAATTCTGCTTGTTCTCTCTTCGAGAGAGGAACTACTTTCATTGCGTTTTCCAGAGTTTGTGCGTTTATAAACTTATTACGTTGATTATCAAACACATTTGTAATAAAATTTTGGACATCCTCTTTAGCATCTCCTGTATGTTTTCTATAGTCAGTAATTTCTCCAATATAATTTAAATTCCAACAAATATGGGCAAATATTCCACCACACATTCTTGCTGCTATAGTTTTGTTATATGAATTCAAAACCGATATTTGAAATCCATTATTATTCAATTCGGGTTGAATAAAGAATTTCATTTTAACTTGCATTCCTCCAGATGCTGCTTCATATTCTTCTTTAACAATTTCACAATTTCTGTTTCTACACTCTTCGATAATTTTTGAAATTAAAAAACCATTTTCTATTGGAGAATAAGAGTCTGTTTTTTCTGGAATAGGAATAGAAAAAACTTCGGATCTACTAATGCTTTTTATTTTTTTCATACTTTAATGTTAAGTATTCTTGATAAGATATTTTTCGAGCAAAAAATAACGTGTTGTTTCGACTTCTACATTTAAAAGGTTTGTTAGTGTTAATTGATTTTAAGATTAACTGTCTGTTAAACTTCTCTTTTACTGCTTCATTTAATGAATAAAACAAAGACTGTTTATTAGTTTCTTTTTCCACTAAAAGAACAGGAAATTGAAAAGGGTGTTGTCTGCAAACAGGATCTATATATAAAGGGTAATCTTCAGTAAACGGTTTTAACACAAATTCTCGTACATATCGAGATTTCCCTAACATGTGATGACTTAAAAATCCATGATCTATTTTCCACTCGTCACTAAATTCTGAAAGAGATTCATAAATTTTATAAAAAGAACCATCAATTCTATAACATAATACTTTTTTATTTGCAGGATTAACGTACGGAGGTATTGTTAAAGGATAATTCTTTCTCCATCTCATCCACTGACTATTTTTTGTAAAACAAATACCTGTTTTTTTCGAATGATTTGATCGAAAAGACACTATGTATCCGTATTTATGGGCTTCAGTAACCGAGTCCCATTCCTTAATAAAGTTTCCATCTAAATCATATTGTAATAATCTCTTTTTAGCCTTTTGTACAAATTCTAAAATTCTTCTACTATCATCAGCATGAGGTGATAAATTATATCCGCTTTTTACGGAGTCGTAATAATCAATCCAGTACTCTTCTCTTTTTAAAATATGTTCACAATCTGTATCTAAAGATTCGACAACATCAAATATAATAACAGAATTAGGATATTTGTTGTAGGTATTCTGTAAGTGAGAATTATGATGGATTCCTCTTTTTAGGTCTCGTAAGTGACAATCCCATCGTTTTTTAAAACCCTGTGAAGAATATGTAGAACCTATGTAACACTTGTTAGAGTGACTAAATGTTATTTTGTAAACTCCTTTTTCTTTGAAAATTGTTTCTGACATATATCATATATTTCCTGCAAAAATACATAATTATATGTTATCATAAAACAATTTAGAAAAAAATTAGATAAAAATTTGTAAAAGTGTTTTAAAAGGAATATAATTAAGTAAATCATTATTTACTTGAGTTACAAAAACGTTCCAATCGTAATCATTAGTAAGTGTCATGCTTCTTGAATTTCTAATGAGTTAATATATTCTTCGATGTAAGGATCAAGATTAGTAGGAACATTTACTCTTTCGATGTATTCTTCTCCTACTTGTCGGTTATCCAAGTCTATAATTATTGCTTCAACTTCAGGTTGAAAATTTTTAATTATAGACGTTACTACTCCGTTGTTAATTACTATTAGGATTTTGTCCATCTATATTTAGTTTAACTTTTTCCCACAGATGCTGGAAAACTTCTTTGTAGGTTTCTTCTCCGTGATCCAATAGAAATTGACTAATAGGTTCTTTACGAACCATAAAATTGTTTCCATCTGGAAATATCCCTATCCAGTAACGATCTCCCGGATAGAACTTAACTACTCCTTTGAAGGATTTACCTCCAGTAGAAAACTCTACCTTGTAATATTTAGTAGAAGTTTCCATCTCTTGTCTAACACTTAAGGTCATAAATTTTTTGTTTTTCTTGTTCATCTAATAGTTCCCATAAAAAAATCTCATCTTGAGGAAGCCAATTTATATCGTACTCCAGTGGGTTATCTGCAATGGCAGTAACACCAAACTTTTCTTCTACTACAGATTTAAGAAAAGTTTTACCAGACTTTCCTTTTGTAAGCACGGTATATACTCCTCCATCATATTCTCGATCTTTTTTTTTAATCTTGGCAGGAATTTGGAGTTGTTTAATCTGCTCTAAAGTATACATTAAAGAGTAACGTGACTTTAAGAACATGTTGTAACTGTGTTCAAACTTTGCAAGATTAAATACAACACAATGCTGGTTTTTATTGAACCAGTAATCATCTACATAAAAAGATGTGTTCCTTACATAAGAAAGAAAGTTTTGAAATCTCAACTTTCCCTTGTTTACATCTATGTAGAAATTTTTATGGTCATTGTAAGGCCCTAAAGTGTCAAAGACTATGAATAAAAGACTTTTTTTGGGAAATTTCTTTGCTCGGAAATAAAGAGCGTCTCCTATTCCTATTTGAGTCGCACTACTGAGAATAGTGTGACCAAGAGCGTAATTAGTTAATGAGTCCAACTCTTTGAAAAAAGTTGACCCAAACGTATTAACACATGGTAAAAGGTATTTAGTGGTCTGATTTCTCGTATACACACATTTTTTATTTAGTTATAAAATACTGATCTGCTGTAAACTCACCCATTTTTCCACCCTCAGTGTCATAAAGGATGTCAAAGTCTTTTAATCCTGCTCGTGTAGCCCATAAGTAGTTATTTATCGCTGTATTATAACCAGGATAACTTACATCAGAAAGATACTTACTCCCTTGAACATAAATTTTCTTTTCCTCCTCATAGCCGTATTTTCCTACTTCTAACATTAAATCTGTACAGGGAATAATCCAAGGTTTAAATATCTCTCCTTTTAAAGGAAGAACCATCCATCTACAATAAACAGTATAGCCTTCCAAGTTAAAATTTTGTTCAATTCCTTCCTTATAAAAAGCAAGTTGAAAAGGATAGTTTTTAGACTTACAAACTCTAAACCATTCCTCGATAGATGAGACGGTGGTTGATTTAATATCTATTAGATAGATGGATTTAGTCTCGTGCTCTACAATAAGTAAGTCTATAAGACCTTTACAATTTAATCCATTATATGTCCAATAAATGTCTTTTTGAAAATACTTATCTACATTGGGCTGTTCAATAAAATACTTTCCTGTAACATAATGGTCTAACGTTAAACTAACTACTCTGTTAGATAACTCTTTCTCCTCCTTAGTAAGGATTGATTTTCCATTACTTTTAAGAAGAAATTCCCAATAAGTACTTCCATCCTTTTCAATAGCGTTCCAAATGGCGTCATCACCCCATTTAGAATTGTAGTTAGCGTCTTTTGCAATTTGAATCACTAAGTCTTTGTGATCCTTGAGTTCTCCTATGGAAGATTCTGTAGACAAAAGAATATCTCTAAGTTGAATCAAAAACCCCCTGATGGTTTCAGAAGGTCTTTTATCAAGATCGTCTATAAACAGGTCTTCTTTAAGATGAGGTGAGGTCAAAAGACAGTCCACGTAAGAGCCGATTGCAAGTAAAGGAGTTTCCTTAAACTTTGTGTTTACTCTGTTAGATAATACTAATTTTAAAAAAGACTGATTAATTGCAGAACTATTAAGATAGTCGTGCAGATTTTGTAATGTTTGGTAATAGTTCATAATATTTCTCTATATCTGTATAAATCTCAACGGAACATCTTTTAAAAACTTCATATCCTGACTTTGTTTTAATATACCCATAGTGATTAGTATACCCCATGTTCCAATTACAATGAGGTATCAAGTTTAATTTTCTTAGGGTTTTTAAAGTGCTGTAGACTCCAACAAATTTTTTGTTTTTAAACACAATAGCGTTTTTTTCTACATCTTTTACTGTAATAGTATTAGAGTTTTTCCAAATAAACCCTCTATAAATATTGACAAGTCCTCGTATTGATTTTCTAATAACTTGTTTCTGTAACGTAATATCAAACTGAGTTTTAAAATAATGTATTACTTCTTCATAAGAAGAAAAATATTTATAAAACTCGCCAGTTTCATAAAATAAATAAATTGGATTTTTATCTGAAAATTTTAACTTTCTTTCTTTTTCATATTTCCATCTATATCCTTTACAAGTTGTTCCTTTTTTACAACTTCTAATTATATTAGAACACACGTCGTCGTAAAACTCAGCAGCCTTTGTCAAAGATTCCCATCCTCTAATAAGGTTTCCTTCTAAATCATATTGATATACTTTTTTATAATTTTTTCTATTTCTAACAGGTCTTATAGAAGAGGGGCTGACATTGTATCCTAAGTTTAAGAATCTCCTATCCTTTCCTTTACTTTTAATAAATTCTTCAGCAAATAACAAGTTATTTAGATAATATTGCTCTTTAATTACGCAATCTTGCTTATCACATACTTCAAGTATTTCTATTTTCCAATCTTGAATATTATACTTATTCCAAGATCTTTGTAAATAAATACTATTGTGCTTGTTCTTCTTTAGTCTGCAAAGATGTTCATAGAATCTTGCATAAAAACCATTATCACAAGGTTTTTTATTTCCTTCTCTACTGGCAGATCCTATATAAAATTTATTAGTTCTCTTGTTTATTATTTTATATATACCTGTTTTATACAGATGACAGTGATGTTCTAAAACTAACAGTTGTAAAATTAAATCTCTCATAAAAATGTTTTGATGCAAAGATAAAGCGAAATTTCTTTATATCAATATTAGCACCAAAAAACATTTTTATAATTATGTAAGTCTACTTAACTGTTCATAATTTATAGGTATACTACAGTTATATCTCTATCGGGTAAACAATGGTTTACTAACGGAGCAATATAACGTAAAAAGTATTCTAAATCAGTTTTACCTTGTTTGTTTACTTTATCTGCTGCAATTCCTGATGCAATTAAGGGCATTCCTATCTTTGCATATACGCTTATTGAATCGTTTATTTCCTTTAGACATAATTCTAATGCTTTAATTCTGATAGGAAAAGAATCTACACCAGTGTCGGTACAGCCTCCGGGATTGTATTGTGAAAACATATTCACTATCATTCCGTTCAGAGTAGGTTTGTAATCGTTTGTACCAAGTCGAACATGTGTGTATGAATACTGAGGTAAAGGTTTAGTATCTGGATACTCGTTAAAAAGTGCTCCAGCAAAACCTACTCCTGAATTAAAACAATTACACTGATGTAAGAGATAGTCAAATTGATTCTCCTTGAACATCTGGATCAGATTCCCCTTGATATACTTTATCATTAAATAATTCGTTAAACTTTATGTAAAAATCTACCCACTTGGTAGCAAACTCCTTAAGAGTTACTACACTCTCTTCTTTTGCGAGTTTCAATCTGATAATTTTTTTAACTATCGGACTTAACTCTACAAAATAACCATGAATAACTTCCCTCTCTCCTTCTTCTCCCTTACTCTTATGGTGAGAAGTATCTATAGGTTTAATTTCTTTAAGAATATACTGATCTTCTGTAATCTCAATTACAAAAGGTTCAATTAGTTTGTCGTGAATTATCATTTTAAAAAGTTAAAAATGTCTCCAATATTAAAATCTTTAGATTTCTCGGAAGTCTGTTCTTGTATAGAATTAATTACAGTTGCTTTTGCTATCTCTTGAAACAATATACGCTGTGCTTCAGCAGAGTCTTTTGCTTCTATAGTTACGTTATATTCTTTACCAAGAACAGTACAGTTAATTTTAAACTTTGGCATACAAGTATTCTTCTTTTAAACCCCAATTTAGATTAAGCCAAGAAAATTCAAACTCTGCTTGTGCTTTGGTGTATCCACATTTCATTATTTTAAGGATACAAAAAGTTTTCCAATCTTCAAACTGTTCTTTGGTCTTAAAAGTGTAATATTGATACCAAGGTACTTTTTCATAAAAGGTGGGGTATTTGATAAATCCCCACAAAGTATTTAGTTTAGGTTTAAACACTTTAATAAACTCTTTTTGACCTCCTTTTTTAACATCGTCGTAAGTTAAATCATAAGGAAGAAGTTGTTGATTTATACATTCGACAACAACTTGTCTAAATTTTTCTTCTTTACTCATTTAATAGTTGTTTAAATGTGATACCATGTTGGTTTTTAAAGCAGTGTTCAAACTCTTTCCACTGCTTACTTGTGGTAAATAAATTGTGAATAAAGGGATCTACTGTGGAAGTGCCAAGCAGGTGCTCTGCACCAACAGTATAATAAGTAACCCCAACCACATCATACAACTTTTGAAAAACTTTTGATAATCTACTGTCATTTTCTCTCAATAATAGAACTCCGTGAGGTTCTAATTTTTTAAATAAGAAGTCAAAGTCTCTTTCGACCCAACTTTGTCCAAAATCAAACATAAAAGAAAGAAAACCATCTTCCTTTTCTTTTGATACTATGAACACGGTTTTGATTTTATTAGGGGGGAGGTTAAACATAATTACAAATTTTCATACAATTTTTCTTTAAGAAAAGTAGCATATTGCTCCATTTCCACCTTTTGTTCACAGTTGTTACACCAAATTTCATCTTCGTCGATAATTTCTCCTATAAAACCCGTGTTTACTCCTACCCATTGTTGTCCATCAATATCTGGTGAACCACATTTTGCACATAAATAAGTTTCGTCTGTGAAATCAATTTCAAGATATGCACAGTCTTGTTCTACTTCTGATTTGAATTGTTTTTCAGTCATAATCTTCTGGTTGTTGTTTAATAGCAAGTATAATATCTTCTATACCTTTAAACATTATGACTAATGTACTTATCCATAATACCAAACATCCAAAAAATATCCATACATTACTAAACATGAATTTTAAAATTTCTATCATAGATTGTTTTTTATAAAATTTAAACAATACTTTTCTCCATGATTTATATACATTTCGTCAAGATCTTTTCCTCCTGAAGAAGTAATAATCTTTACAGGAGTATAGATAAACTGATTTTTTAACTTGTTAGCACCCTCTACTCCTGCTGGATCAGGATCGTACCAAATTAAGACCTTACTATACGTTTCAAGATCAAACATCGTATCTGAAGAAAGAACAGGAGTTTCATTTTGAGTTACTAATAAATCGTAGTCACAAAGATTCTCAAGTATAAGAAAATCTTTGTGAGACTTTTGAATTACCAGTGTATCAGATCCTCTTCTAAGATGCCACAAGTCTGATCCTTTAGCATTACCTATAAACCTTGGTTTTGATCGAGTAGGAAAATAGATTTTAATTCGAGTATCAAAATGATATACAAAAACAAGATCATTAAAATGAGTCTCTTGAGTAAATTTTCCTTTTTGGATAAAACCATTTATAGGCTTAACTAAAGTTTCCTTTCGATTGAGTTGATCTATTGTCACACCTCTATTAATCCAATATTCTAAATCGTTTGTCCATTCTTTGTAAAATAGTTCGTATTCAGTCTTTACTATTCCTGGAAGTATTTTGTAAGAAGAAGTAGTTAACTTTGGAATAGTAAGATTAATCAAATTGGAACATACTTGATTCCAACTTAAATTTGGATACATTCTCATATATCCTCGGATACAGTCCATCTTATCAGTAGAAGTATCAGCGAAGTCCTTTAATCTAAGGACTTCTCCTGTCCAATAAAGACAACAACTCCCTTTAGAACGATCATTCCTAAAGGGATTTAAAAAAAAATCTCCAATCTCTATATTACCTATTAGATACCTCCAGACTTGAAACTGATCTATTTTTAGTAGTAGTTCCTGATAAGGGATATACCTGAATTCATCAAGCATTATTTACAAGTTCAATCCAATGTTTTAAATGAGGGTATTGTTTGTTTGCAATTTCACATTGTGTTCTCCACATTTCTAAGAGTGATGTATTACCATATACATCAGGAGTTCCATACCAACTGTTTTTTATAGGTGTCCCGTAATAAATATTTTTTTCGTCATTTACAAAACACCACACTAACCTAAAATAAGTGTTATTAATAAGTTCTTCTGCGGTAACACCTTTTAATCCCATCTCCTTAACCTCTTTCCAATCTTGCTCCTTTTGTTTTTTAGGAGTAATCCTTAAATACTCTCTAAGTTTTTTTAACATTGGTGTATCCATAATAGTTAAAAAAAATACAGCCGGGATAGATCGCCACTCTACCTTAACACAAGTTAGGCTATCAGTACATGTCCTGCTTGTGATCCTATTTAGGGCTGTGTTAAAGGTTAATTAGTTATACTCTACCATCCTGGAGTAGATGTAGTTTCAGCAGGTTGTGTAGCAGATTGTTTTACAGGACGCACATGAAGAAACTTTTCACTTGCAGCAGGAACAACAGGAATCCCACCAATATAAAAGGGAGAACTCCAAACTCCACCCTCACCCCAATTAGGAGGTGTTAGGTATCCATTTTTATTGTAACCAAGAACAAGACTTCCTTCAAGTTGATAAAGTCCCTTGGTTTCAGCCAGTTGAAACATACTACGAAGAATTGTAGCAAGGGCTTGGTGACACATAGACATACTTTGAGTAATTTGTGCGATAGTGTCAATTTTAAGTTCTTGACAAGCAAGTACAGCACCTTGATTTTCAGCAGCCTTAATATCTGCGACATTTGCAAACTGACCCACCAAACTACGAATTTGATTCAGAAAGGTAGTAATTGCAACAGGATTTACTGCTGTCTCCCCCATTTTGGGTTTAGGGAAGTTCATAAATTGAATAATTGTAGAGCCTTCTTCACCAGGATTAGGTTTAGAATAAACTACTTTCAAAGCGCTGTTATCAGCACCGTGATTAATAGTCCACTCTTTGATCTTAACTCCTTCGTTAAGTCCAAACTTAAAAATTGTTTTGCTTCCACCAGTAGAAGTGAAAACATCCATCATACTCTGTTGTTGATTCTGTTGTTGTTCTTGCATAAATTGTTATTATTGTTAATAATTATATAAATTAGTTATTTTTTTAAAATTCAAATTTTACAGGTTCTTGACGAGGTTCCCAAACTTGAGGTTGTGTATCTTCTACGTCATCCAGTTCTTCTACTTCTTCAGTATCAACAACTGTTACCTCATCCCCTTCAAAAGAAATTGAAATTTCTTCAGATTTTTTACGAGGACGTTTACGATAAACTAATCCTAACTTATTCTCCAAAGCCTCCCTTACAAGGTCTTTAGACAGTTCTACATCGGGTTGAAGAAATCCTTCTTCGTGAAGTTTAAGGGTAATTTCTTTGTGAAGATTAATAGAGGGAATTTCTGGATTGTTGTAACAATCAATAAAAATTTGTTTTGCTTCTTGACTAAATTTAAATTGTGCCATTTTGTTGTGATTAATAATCAGTTTTAATTTTAATATTCAAAAATGTTTTGTTCTTTATCTAATTTGTCTGATTGATAACTAAATTCGTCTTCTAACTCCCATTGAGTTAGGAGGTTCTTTATTTCGAGATATTCTTCCCAAGTCATTGTATAGGTTTTAATAAGAATTAGCAACACCTATAATATCTCCGTTAATATTAAAGACTACATAAACTTTATCCATTGGATTTAAGAACTTTATTGATAAATTCTCCCAATTCTACAGAAAGTTTTACTTCTCCACCACGTTCAGCAAAGTAAGTCTCAATTTCCGTATAACGACATTTATCAATCTTAGCATTATGAGTAGATTGATCTATTGCAAACACAATGTCAAATTCATAGTCAATGTCTTTTCCCTGTACAACCTCAAGTCCTACTTTTTTAGGAACCATTTTACCTTGAGCGTTTGCTTCAAGAACATAAGATTGCTTACTTCGAGCCGTACAGATCAAAGGTTTGGGAAAACCCACAATTTTTTGACCAAACAATTTCTGTAGCGGAGTCAATTTACCCCAATTTGTAAAAGAATTTCCCTGCATATTATTTGCAAGAGCAACAAGATTGTCCCAAGCAGGACTAATAGAGTCAATAACAAGTCCGTCAACACCAGCATTAAATGCTTCTACCATAAATTCAATATACCCGTTGATATGTTGTTTTTCTGGAGGAATATTGGCATGTAGAAAATCAAACTCGTTTGCATAAATAGTTGCTGAGTTGTTCTCAGAATCCACCAATGCAATTTTCCCCTTACCTATAAGACCCTGCATTAGATAAAGAGCACTTTTTGTTTTACCAGCACCAGCAGGGCCAGTTAAAAGAATTTTAGGAACTCGTGTTCCTCTTTCTGCTTTTTGAAACATTGTATATTTTATATTTTTATTAATTGTTTAGTTACTTTATCAAATGTCCATATCTGAACAGGATTGTCTTTTCGATGAGGATTAAATTTAACCACAGTGGTATTAAATCTTGGATTGACCCATCCACATCCATTCCATTTTCCTATTGTAATAGAATTGTCAGATAGTTGGACTTCATACATTCCATAATCTGTTGGTTTATTTTCAGGGTAAGGTATCATTTTTCTATTGTTTTATAAAATTTATGAAAACTGATTTTTGATTTAGCCCTTTTTATTTTACCCCGTCCTTGTTCAGGGTCGTCTTCACTTTGTTTTTTTGGAATTTCACCATCCCAACAACTTGTATGAATGGCAGCAATTCCATCGGATGAGTTTCTATTAAAGTGTAAATCTATAATATCATTCCAATCGTTTCGCCACTCATAATCTACACATTAAATACTTCTCCAAAAGGAAGCGCTCTGTACGCACTAAACATCTTCTTAAACTTGATTAGTTCCTCTCTATCAGTAGGAGACGGAAGAGCCTTAAAAAAATTATTAGCACCATCTCCAATTAAAGCCATGTCTTTAGGTGCTTCAGTATCTCTTGAAGCAATTAAATGAAGGCTTCTATACATACCTTGCCATTCAGCAACATTGTAGTCAAAGTGATTTCTAATCTTATATGCTTCAGGATTAAGCAAAGAAATTGCTACTGATAAATCTTCACCTATATTGCCAGAATCTTTTATATCGTCTAAGTGGGGAGTTAGATATTTACCTTCGTTCAAAGAAACTCTGGAAGTGTCCGATATTGCTCTATTAGAGTGAACGATATTTACAAATGTGTATCCAAATATGTTTCTTAAACTAACCTGGTAGTCAGAATATTTGTCCATATTCTCTTTCATAGTAAAGCCTCTTTCTCTCTTTAGTTTCCTGATGTGATCAGTTATTACGATTCTGTACTTTTCAGGATTAGAATGGTGAAATCCAGTAAGTCTTTTTTTCTTTACTGTTTTACCTTCTTCCTCCATTTCATAATCTTCATAAACCATCTCTCCTTCTGCTTTAATTTTAGACAAAAGATAATTTCTGACCCCTGTGGGATTTTCTCTATCTTCCACAAAATTAAGTTTACCTTGACTTGTTTTCTCTCCTTTAGCATTATAATTTCCCATCAAAGGAATAATTCTTTTTGTAAGAATTTCATCCATAAGTTTAAGATGTTCATCTTTAACTTTATGTATTCCTCTAAATAAAATGTGATTTGAACTATATTTTATTTTATAATCTGTCCAAAAGAAAAAGGCAATCCAATCTGCAACTTTATTTATTCTGTCTATTTCAAAACTAAAGTAATCCCATTCAATGTTTTTGTTTGGGTTTTTCAAGAAAGGGTGAAGGACAAAGAAAGAGTCTACAAACTTAGTCTTAAATGCTTTAGGTGCTGCAAATACAACATAAATCATTTTTTTTTGAATGTTGTTAATCGCCTCTGAAAATATTGGAGGATCAGTAAGTAATCCTTCATTCAAGCCTTTCCTTCCTTCTTCAACCCTTATTAAGAAGTCTTCCATAATTTTCTTCTTGAAGTGTTTTATAGTTAATTAAACATTCCTCACTTCTAAGATAATTACCCAATTGTTTGGCCATCATGGTCTGTCCATAATAAAGGACAATACTTTTAACCAAACGATTTAAGTCAAAGTTTTCAATACTGTTTTTTACTTTATAAAAACAGTTTTTTTCAATACCTTCTTTTGTAAATAATGAATAAGAGGTTTCTTTTCCTTTAATTGTAGAACCAATTTGTTCTACGACGGAAGTGATAAAAATCTCATACTCCCCGTCCACAACTCCGCCGAACAAAGGTACTTTAAGTTCAGGTTTTAAGGTTTCAGGATTGGTAGTACAAAGATTGATCTGAAGAGGTTGATACCTTTCATAATTAAGTATTCCTTCACCATTATCATCTTTCCAAATTAAAGATTCCAGTCCAGGTACAATATCTTTGAAATCTATAAAAATACCAAATACAAATCCCTCACTAAGAGGGATTTCATTTTCTTTACATAAGTCTTTAAATTCTTCGTTTACATTCATTCAATATATTTTTAAATTTTTCTTCACTAATATCGTAATCTCTTAAAATTTTTTCAACTTGTTGTTTTCCTTCATTAGACAATGTTTTGTTCGTTAAATCCCAATATATATCTTGATCATGGAATAGTTGTATGTCTTGTAAAAAGACTGCTTCAAGACCGAGCATCCATTCGGGAATACCTGCAACATTTCTATTTATAGCAGTTTGAATTTTTAACTCTCCATCATCAAGATCTTGAGCAACTTTTTTATCTAAAAATCTACCGATGGCACATCCTTCTTTACCTTCAAAATAATAAAGACAGTTGTCATTTTCATCAATACACCTTCTATCTGTGTCTTGAGTATAAAACTCAAGCATGTCTAAAAAGAATTCTTCTTTAGTATTAAACGTTTGGGTGTTCATCCTTTCGATATTCTTTTAAAAGTTTACGAATCTCATCTCTTGTAATTCCTTGAGCGTATTTTTCTTTAAGGACTTCTTCAAAATTGTCTTCTACAATTTTAATTGTAGTTTCATTTTGATATACTTGAATACTAATTTCACCAAAAAACTTTTTAAACTCTTTAGGAGGATCTTCGTTAGGTCTGATTGAAAAATCAGAATACCTGTTTGCTGATTTAATGTTTATAAAAAGTAAGTTATTTTCTGAAACTTGACTTGTTAAATAAACATCGCCTGAATCTTCATCAATATAAAATGTTCCTATTTTGACCATATTACTTTTGTTTTATCGTAATTATAAAAAATTGTATCTGACTCTCCTACTAAGAGAGCATCTTTTCTAATTAATTTATGTTCGATAATGTGTGTTGCAGGAAACACTTTGTTTCCTACTTTACAATAACCTTGAATACCTATTTTCTTCTCCATTGAAGGAGAGTAGTAAAACCGATATTTAGGTTGAGAAATGACACACGAAGAGAATAATAGACTAACTATTAGTAGTTTCAGTAAATTCATGCGGAAAGTTATCTAAGTCAATAATTGGTTTGTATTTATTAATTGTCTCGTAAAGTTTTTTTATTGTATTTGTTAGATCATTAATATCTTCCCACCCACCTACAGGATTTCTTTCGACATAAGAGGTAGGTATTCCGTTTTCATAATAACATTCTATAATTAAAAACTCTCTCCATCCGGTTGGATACATTTTAGAGTTTTCGGGTTTTACAATTTTAGTTGCTATTCTGTAGTTCCAAGTCATTTTCTTTTAAATAATCTTCTTTTAATTCTAAAGGACAATCGTGTGGTGTTGAAAAGTGGATACCATTGTCATCAAAGTGATAATCTTTGTCTGTGAGTTTACAAGTCACAAAGAATCCAAACCCAAGCCCCCTTGAAAAATTTGCAAAAGGACAATCCCAACACTTACTCACTTCGATAATCCTTGTTCCTGACTTTCCTTTTTCATTGTATCTGTCAAATGTTTCCATCTACCTGTTTTTATGAATATAAATTACTTATTGATCTTACTGGATGTTTTATTAGAAATCTATTTAAATCTGTAATTTCTCCTAAAGCATTGATATAGTGACTGAAATCGTAAGGTATATCGTTGTTGTTATAAACAATAGAATAATATTTGATTGTAAAACCTTTCACTCCTACTTTGTTTTCAATAGTAATATACCCATATTGAAGATCAGTTACTTTTGCAGAATAAGTGCCGTTTTGCAGCCTGCACCAGTGCGCAGGAGAAGTGGAGAAAAATTGTTTAAATCCTATAATACACGGATATAAAATTACAGTGTTTTCCTGATTATCCATTCTGGTTTAAACTGTTCTAAAAATTTATTAACGTATTTCTCATCTTGAGTCTGTGGATAGTACATCAGAATAGTCTTGGGAGCAATACTAAGACCGCTCCTTGCAAACTTTTGAATCTGAGTACCTTGTTTCATAGAAGACTGAACTATAATCAAATAGTCCACATCTACAAAATCCACTCCTCGTGCTAAAGAATTAACGCTGTGTAAGACGTTAATCTCTTTGTTGTTAAATCTCTCAATAAGACTTTCGTTGGTTTCTGAATCATTCTTGGAATGCACACTGAACTCTTTGTTAAGGAGTTCTGCCTGTGCAATATCATTGCAGAAAACCAACACCCGTGACCCTTTAGGTAACTGCGTATAAAGTTTAGTGAACCATCTGTTTTTGATGTTTGCAAAAAACTTCTTTCTGTCATTGCCTATTCTCATTTTTTTGTCTCGACAAGTGACTTGATTAAATCCCTTGGTTTGCATCATCCTAATAAACTCGCTTCTTTCGTTGTAAGGGAGTTCAAACTCGGATTCGAATCCTTTCCACTTTTCGAACTCTTCGCAAATCAACTGATGGTATTCTAATTCAGTACACTGAATCAGAGCATTTTTAGATTTGTCCTTAAAAGCAGTCCATCTCTCATTAAAAGGAACGATAAGATTCTTTTTTTTCTTGTCCTTCCCTTTCTCAAATAAAAGATACCTTTTAGTGTTGTCCATTTGAAGACTCACCGAATAAATCTTGGGAGCAGGTAATATTCCCCATTCAACTGCTTGTTCAAACTCAACTTTAGCATGGTAGAATTTTCCTTTAGTTAAGAACCTGAAGAAGTCTATATGCTCTTCCTCAAGAGTTCCACTCATTCCAATCCAATGCCTTGGATTTAACTCTTTGAGATAGTCTAATCTATTTGTCGTAAGAAGGTCTGCTTCCTACAGTAGACTATATCTTAATTTTATATACGCTCGATTAAAAAAATTTTTTTAGATTTTCTTATACCTGATAGTAACATAGAGATAAAAGAAACGTTACATTTAAAATGATTTGCTGCTTTTGTTGCTGAATCAAAGTAATGTTCAATACCATCATAGTCAATAATTTTCACCTTGTATGTTTTTTGAAAATTACTAATTAGATCTTCTTTATTTTTTACTTTTGATATAAAAGTTTCTAATTCATGCGGGTAACACCAACAAAAGCCCACCGCAGAGTTATTTAGTTTCCTAATGGCTCTGTAAATAGCATCTTTTTTCGAATTAAGTCCTCTGGCAGCATCGGCCACACTGTCCCAAAATCTTATAAATTTACCTTGGTGATCTAATTGACAAATTTGTTTTTTATGAGCAGCCGCACTTCTTTCTACAGAAGATATTTCTCTATTTATTACTACACCAGTTCCTCCTTCTTTAGTATTAGTAAGATTTTTGTATTGAGAAATCCAATATTGTTCTCTCTCTTCCCATGTATCTTCACTACAATATTCAATTGTTTCAATAATAGGTTTTAATTTTTCAGAAAGAAGAGTTTTAATCCAATGTCTTTTATGAGTACCGTTTAAGTTTTTAGATTCCCATAAATGTTGATAAAACCTTTCTTTTAAAGAACGTTGTGTTACTCCTATATATCGTATTTCAAGTGATATAGGATCTTTTAAACAATAAATTTGATAATTTTTCATTGCATCTTAAGTTTTATATTAAGATGCAAAAATAAGTTTTGCGTATATAAAATTCCTACCTTTTCCACTTAAATTATTAAGTGTACTCCCTTCCGGGATAGTCGTTGCTCCTTCATCTTTCTTTAAAGACGCTTGGATCAGGATTGTCCATTAAGATTTACATCTATGTTTACACTTTTTACCATATCTGAGTAGTTAGTTCAGCCCTTTTCTATATTACTATGAAAAGTTGGTATATAAACCATTAGGAGTTTCCCTGAGTTAAATAGGTTTTAATTGGACAAAGCAACTTATCCAAACAAATTACATCATATATGTCCTCAAGTTTGTGGGCAGACTGATAACAATAGATGTCAGTGATCTCAAGAAGATCAGGATTATATTTTTCAAGATTTTCAATCCACTGACTATTAGTAGAATTTGCTCCACTTAAGATTAGAATCTTTTCAGGATTCCATCTCTTAATCAACTCTGTACATATTAAACTTTTCCCGAATCTCGGAACCAGATCTAAAAGAAAGTGGCTATACCTATCACTAAGCATAGCCACTTCTTGTGCATATTCAAATCGTGTCATTCAGCATAAGTTTTTAACAACTTCTGATTACCAAATCCTACTCTATTAGGATTCATTATACAATCAACTCCTCCTTTTAGAACGGGAACGTTAATAGAAGAAGTAAAATCTAAGATAATACTTTTGTTCACCAAGACTTGTTCACACCAATAAGCAGTTTGTAAGAGTTGATCGGGTAAACAAATAAATCCTTTAAACCAGATTTTTCCTTCCTTTTCAAACTTATGACTAAGTACATATAGAGACTGATCTTTCAGTCTACATGCACGAATCATTGTATTAGTTAGATGAATCACTTTATCTGGAGACAGGTCTTTTACTTTAGCGTAATTATTCTTCATCTAATACGTTTTGAACTTTAGTTCTTAAAAAAGATTGACCGATACTGAAACCTGTTCGTTCTCCTAAAAGACGAGTAAGTTCTAAGTAAGTAAGAACCATTCGGTCTTTGACAGAACTCACATTAAGGTAAGTAATAAGGTCTTCCTCTGTTACTATTCCTTTTTGAAGAAGAACTTCTCTTAGATCGTTAATTTCTTGTTCTTTATACATTGTTATATATTTAATTCTTCTGGATAAGGTGAGTTACTGATAATATCTGGAATATAAATGTCGTGTGTGTCAAGTTTCTTGTAGTCACAAAATCTGTCACTACAAATCTTGCGTTGCTTGTCACACATTTGTTTGGCATAGGCTTTTGCAAATTCAATAATGTCTTTTTTGATAAGTAGCATCAAAGAAGAACAACCTTTAAAATACTCATCGCTTTCTATGAGTTTTTCAACATTCATTTTGTTTAAATTTTAAACTGAGAGTAATATGCAAATTTTTCCTTTAGAACTCTTTTAATACAATCTTTCAAATCCTCATAGTCATCAATTTCTTCACCAAGGTATTTCCTCTCATCTACTTCAGTGTTAAAAAGTTCAACATCCTGAAATTTAATAGAAGCCCACCATTCATTAAACTCACAAGATAATCCTAAAAACCAGTCATCTGGTGTAATAAGCCACGTTTGGAGTTCTTCATTAATATCAGAAATAATTTCCAATATCTCATCAAGGGTTTTGTCAAAATATTTTATTTGTGCCATTTATTATTTGTTAAAAAGTGTTATACTATTTCTTAATTTTTTAACTTCTTGAGCAAGTCGGTCTACTTCAAGATATTGTTCCTCTGTGATTACTTTAATACTATCTATCCAATTTTGACTTACTGAACCTTTTTCGTAATGAAACCCACTGTTAGTAATTGAGATCATATCATGTTCTCTATTCCATTCTGTAAGTTTAGTTACAAACCCGTGAGTTCCGTTGTGATTGCAAAATATATATTTTCCTATAAAAGAATCTAAAAGTTCTTGATGCTCTTTTTCTTGTTTACTTTTTTCTTTTTCTTCTAATTTAATATGTTCTTTAATCTCTGCTACTGTAGTAGTATCTGTAAACTTTGAAATATCTATTATTTTCATATTACATGGTAGTTTGAAAGTTATGCTTTACTATTTCATATTGACTACCTAAAGCGATTTTTAGTTTTAAGAGAGTAACTTCATCTTTAAGTTCGTTTATGTGCTCCATTAAGACATCATAGACTATTTTACTTTCTTCATGTTGAAGAGAATCTCTGAATTTAGTTTCTTTTTTCATTAAAATAGTTGTAGTTGATTGTGATGTTCTAAATCTCCAATTATCTCATTAATCTTAGAAAGATAAAAGGTTTTATTTATTTGATAATTTTCAAACGATTGTTCTACATGGTTGTTATAAAGTTGGACTCCCCATCCTTTTAACATGTTGTCTGGTTTATCTTTAGTGTTTTTTAGTTTATATAAATAGGGAGCGTTTTTCTTTACATAGAAACGGTTTAGTCTTTGTTGCTTTTGGTTGTTCCACAATACTGTATATTGCTTAGAACATTTAAAAGCAGCACAAAAATCATAAATGTGTAAATTGTATTTAACTGGATCATCAAGAACTTCTTCTGGTTTTATTCCTTTAGTAAAATAGAGTTCGAGACATTTGGGTATAACAAGAAAGTCTACTGAGTTACCTAACTCTGGTAAGGTAACAAAATGACCTTTTTTCTTTAGAGATCCATTTTCTAATACTGCCAGATAGTTATTAACGTTACTATAAATGATTTTTTTATAGATTTCTCTTTCAAAGGTAACGTTGAATTTTTCTTCAGTTTTTTTTACTAAAGACAAGTAGAGGTCAAAGTCTGATTTTTTAACTTTTACTTCTACTCCGTCCGTGTTTGTGCTAATAACATCAATGTTATTAATAATACATTGTTCTATCAAGTACATTAAAATTAATTGACCCCCACATCTTACTTTCATTATACCTGGAGGATTATATAACCATGAGTGTTCCATGTCAATTAATCCTGATGTTCCATTTAACACAAGTTTAAAGAACAAATCTTTTTGATAAAAATCTGTCCATTCTGGAGATCCTTTAGGGTATTTTTTCATTCCGGGTTTTGACTCATGTATTCGTTTGTGTTTAAATCCTACATAAGTTTCTAATACTTCAGAAAATCTAAATGCTTTCCAGTTTTCAATATTAGTTGGATACATAGCAGATATATCGTCAGTAACAATAATATACTCGTCATTGGATTCGTATATTTCGTTCTTGTTTATACTGTGTATTCCACCTACACCAACAGAAATTTTTATTGGATGATTTTTTGTACCTGTAATAAATTCTGTACTAAAAGTATCAACAGCATTTAACCACTTTTCATACACTTGTTTAAATTCAGGTGCTTGAAACTCAGGATTAATATCTGTTAAAATATCTCGAAATTTTATTGTGGGTCTATCAAATCTTAACCTTCTTACTTCTTGTTTGTCTTTTTTGGTGATTTTACAATAAGTATCAAGGAGAGTTTCAGATGCTATTTTTGGCCCATCCATAGACCAAGCGTTAATTTTATAATCTTTAACTACTTGGTGTCTTAACTGAATGGTTCCTAATGCCCCAAGAGGTATACTACCTTTACCTTCAAATTGAAGAGTAAGTAAATCAAGAATACCTAAATCGTGTTGAAGGTTATAAATTTTAATCTCTTCAGATTCTGATTGAGTTAGAATTGTTTCTGGTTCGTAAGGAAGTTCCATTACAACAGGATAACCCATTTGAATTCCTAAACCTTTAAGAGATATTTTTTTACTCATTCTAAGCATCTGTGCCCAATATAAATATAGGTCTATATCTGTCCATTGCTTAGAAAATACATACTTATAAGGCTTAAGTTCTTCCCAATAAGAATCTGAATTAATTACTTTATCAGAAAATATTTTAATTTGATTGCAAAAATTTTCTGCATCCAGATATTTGATTAAATCCCAATCTTGCTTTATATAAGCAAGAACCATGTTATCATAATGTATCCCGTTAAATGAGATCACAAATCCATTGTTGGTATTTAACCAGTTAATTAAGGTTTCTCGCTCGTCTTTCCAAGGAGAAACCTCAATGCTTATTAATTGTTTGGTGTTGTAATCTTTAATTCCTAAAAGGAAATAATTTCTAAACACCTCTATATCAATTAACTGTTTCTTCATCGGATTAAAATTGTTTTTTATTTTCGAGCCATATTCATAGCCCTTTTAATAGTAATTCTGTATGCTTTTTTAGCATCAATAGTTTGATGCTCTTTCTCTGCTTTGTATTTCTTGGTGCAGCCATTGATATAAATTCCTACCAACAGCAATCCAATACACCAAGCACTTACTCTTAACCAATTAATTTTCTTCATATACAAAGATTTTATCACTGGTATTAGAAGGCCAATTTGTTAGTTCAAAATCTTGAACAGCACGAACTTTAACATAAGTTCCGATACCGTCATCAATCAAATCTTCTTTACCGAGCAAGGACTTGGAAATAAATACGATTTCCAAAGGAGTCTGAGTACCGTTCATTTCAGCAATAAGAACACCTTTGTAAGCGTAATAAATTCCTTCGTACTTAGAGCATACTGTACGATCTACTTTATGAATGAAGTCTGTCTTATCAGACATAACCTCATCTTGAACGATCTTACAGTTACTCCAAACAGATACACTATCTTTAAGAAGTTGTAGAGTGGTTACTACGTTAAACCCTTCTTGATGGGTTTTAACTGTTTCAAGAGTAGCAGGAACTACAACTTGACGAGAAATCGTATCTGGTTGACACGAAATAAAAGGTACGAGCAATACTAAAAAGAAAAGTTTTTTCATTCTACATTATTTAATTTTTGTTCAACAGTTTTGATTACTACTAAAAGTAATGATATTTCTTGTTTAAATGCTAAGATTGTACCTGTGTGAGTAGGTATTCTATATGTCGTTTTGGATGTTATGAATTCAGCCTCTTTACTAAGGTAATCAATTCCAACAGCTATTTCTGTGTTGAATTCATCAGAAAAAGTGATGCGCTCAAAATCTAATTTTTGTTCAATCATTTAAAACAGTTTAATATGTTAGTTAATAACCGTAATCATATACTTTTAGTTTTCCTCTTTTGTTAAAACCACATTGACGCACTGTTTCCCAAGGGTCTGCGTCTAATTCATGCCAAAAAATGTTATGTAAGTTATTATTTTCTCTTATAAGTTTTTCCGAAGTACTGCGTTTACAAGGTTTTACTTTCTCCATAAGTAACCATTTATAATTATTATCATAACTATAAATTGTTGCTAAATATTTGCGTTGTTTTTTAGTACCGTAAACCCAATTTTCTACTTCTTGTCTATTCTGAAAAACATCTTCGTTGTCTTTTGCTATTTTTAAAACCTTATGTTTACTTACCTGAATAACTGCTCTACTATAACCTTGATAAATTTTAAAATTGTGTTCTTTTAAAAATTTTTTTTTCTGATAAAAGGTGGGTCTTTTTTCTAACTCTTCAATTATCTTTTTTATAGTAAATTTACTTTGTTCTACACGCATAATTAGTCCAATTATAATCCGATTCTTGTTTATAATAGTTTAAAGTGTTTTTCCCATATTGAACAACAGCAGTTTTTTTAATGTAATCTATATGATACCAAGGTGCTTTTTGACATATAGATGTAAACTCAACATCAGTATATTTACCTATCATTTAAAACAGTTTAATGTTTTGATATTATTTTTCTCAATCCACTGTCCTATAAGACGTTCACAGATAAAAGTTACAAAATTATAATATTCTAACCCTGTGTACATTTTAAGTTTATCGGAAGGAAGTCCTGATTTATACTGAGCATCTTTGTTTGCCCAGTTCCAATACTTACCTTCTAAGAGATAGAGAGCAGGAATTAAAACTTCTTGGACGTACCTTTTATATAATGGAGTTTTAAGTACAAAAAAATTAGAATAAATTATGTTCTTAGGTTCACTCACAGGAAGGTTCAAGTCTTTACAAATCAATTTAAAAAGATTCATAAATCCAGGATGTGCTCTTTCTGTAAACTTTAAGTAAGGATCTTTTAAAGGTCTACAAAAATTGATACAGTCGTATTTCTCATCTAAGATTTTCTCTACCTTCTTTCTAAAAAGATGAGTCTTGATAGGAAACTTCCAAGAGAAAAACCCTGTCCATTGTTTGTTATTATCAACATCATTGATTAAGTTGATGATAATATTGTACTCAAATCTCCAACTCTTTTGTTCAACGGTTTTGATCTTATTGAGTACGGGGATGTACTCATAAGGTTGTTCTTGAGAATATCTGATAGTGTAAAGGTTGTTGGTTATTTCATCTTTTGGAAGATAAATAACAAAGTCAATAAGAGAATCTCTCAATTCTATTGTATTAGTAAAAAGGACTTCCCTTGCTTTTACACCAGTTTCGCTCTTTAGGTTCCACAACAACTCTTTATTCTGACAGACTTCAAGAGTTTTGGTAAACCATTCTTTCTCTTCGTTAATGTAAATGTGTCCACAGTCAGGAAAATCTCCCTTCTCTTTGTATAAAGGACTCAATAGACACAAAGAGTTAGAAACTCCTGCCTCCATTATTCTAAGTGAAGACTTGGCTCTGTTAAAGTGATTATCTTTAAGAGGGCAGAGAATTATGTCCAGATTGTTATAAAGACTTATATAGTCAGTAACATCTTTTCTTGCGTTAACTAATCTTCCCAAAGATTCAAGATCTTTCCAGAATAGTTTGGTAGATTCGTCATATCCACACAACAAAAACTCACAATTTTCTCGAAACCACTGATTTCGCGTAAGGGTCATCAACCAACCCTTAATTGAAAACCAATCTTGATGGTGATAGAATGATCCCACCAATCCTACTCGAATCTTACGAGACATAAATTGCTCTTTGGTTTCAGGGTTAATCTGAAACTGTTCCCTCCCATAAGGGATTCGATTAGGAATCACTTGTACGTTCTCGTTGTATTCTAAGAATTCTTTCTTTAAGAACTCCGTAGTAGTAGTTACACAATCTGCTACTCTAAGTAAATCTTTGAGATCTTCTTGATCTTTAAACAAGTGTTTGTTAGGGTAATCTTTAGGAATAATAAAAGAATCGTCCCTATCTACAATTATCTTAAGTCCAAACAAAGACTGCCACATACTTAAAGTAGCAGCCTTTACATTACTTTGACGGATATACAAAAGGTCATACTTTTGAACCAGTTGTATATCCATTTGATCAACAAAGTCTACCGAATAGTTAGAATACTTTAGAAGGTTCAGTCTGTGATAAACCGAACCTCCTTTCATCTTTCCTATAGCAAGAATTCTGTACATATTATGCTATCTTCCATAAATTAAGGTTCTTAACAAACACACTGGTAGTCCACTCATACTCATTGATAGGCCCAATACCCTTAAAAGGAATTTCTACAAATCCTTCTCCTTGTAGGAAAAAAGATACTTCGAGAAATCTGTCGGAGTTGTCAAGAACGATTACTCCATTTTCAGAAAGGTAAGGAATACAGACCGCTGCACATCTCATTCTTTCTTCTCCGTCAATTATTATCATGTCAAACTTTTTCTCTGGTATAGAGATCGAGTTTGGATAAGCCACACTCAAATTAGAGGTTTCGTATCCCTCTACGTTTTTTGGACACTTTTCTATGATTTTTTCAAACCATTTGGAATCGTGCTCTACAAAGTAAAGATTTTTACATCTTTTACTCCAAAAAAGAGTAGAGTTTCCACAGCCGTATTCAAATATATTCTCGGCATTTATCCTCATTAAGAAGTAAATGGCTCCATAAGTATACCAAGGAATAGGTATGTTCAACTCCGAAACACTCTCCCTACTCCAGATGCTTTTATTATGCTTTCTAAAAAGCATCCAATGAAACTTAAACAGTCTTGCTAAATATCTCATTTTTTAAAAATCATTAGAGTGTTACGAAACCAAGGAGTATCATCACCTACTGATTCTCGTGCTTTGTTAGAAAGATAGGGTAAGTATTTAAATCCTTTACGCTCAAACAAATCAATAACATAATCATTGTTACGACAGTTAACGTGTCCATAACCCTCTTGACCTTCTACAGCCCAAGAAAGAATTAACAGACAATCTAATCCTATTGCATCTTTAATGTTGTTAACGACTTTTTTTTCATATTCTTGAGGAATATGCTCAAGAACTTCAAGACAAATGACATGTCCTTTAACAGGAATATCTAAGTCTTGAGCAAGATCTTGCTGAATAATATTGATAAAGAATTTTTTAGCAGGAACTTCTCCCTCAAATCCGAGGAGATATTTAAACCCGTTGTCTTCAAGGTGTTTAAGATAATATCCTTGTCCACAACCTAAATCATAAATAGGATCGTTTTCTGCACCTCGTAAAATAGTGGTAATGTACTCTGCCAATTCTTTAGAATGCGCATGGTGAATATGGGCTTTATCTCCTTCCCAATATCCAGTTTTACTGATTTTTGCTTTCATTACTTATTTCTATTATTTTATTGTATTCGTTTAATGCTTGTTCTAATTCAAATAATCTGTAACTTAAGTTACATATATTAGCAGATAATACACGTTGGGTCACTGTTGCTAATCTTTCAGCCAGAATTAAAATTTCTTTATCCATTGATAATCTCGTCTATTTCAATCAATAGGTTTTCTTTACTCATATTATCACAATCATTTATTAGAAGACAGATGTTTAAATAATCATCTCCTTTATTAAAAGGATATGTGTTTGCTATTCGCATTACATCTTTATTATTGTTGGAAACTTCATAATTATACAAAAGTTTTTCTTTAAGTTTTTCACCGGGCCTTATTCCAGTAATTTCTATTTTACAGGGTTTACCAGATGCTTCTATTAGTTGATTAGCAAGATTGAAAATATTTACTGGTTTTCCCATATTGAGAACATATAGTCCAGACTCTTTAATTCTAATCAACTTGTAAACTGCTTCTTCTACACTAATAAAGTAACGTTCCATTTCTGGATGAGTTACTGTAAGAACTCCTGTGGGAAGTTGTTTTTTAAATATTTCAATTACACTACCACTTGATCCATATACATTACCAAATCTTACAATAGTAAATTTAGTTAAGTATCTGTCCCAAATAGACATAATAAATAACTCACATAACCGTTTACTCATACCCATTACAGATATGGGTTGCACTGCCTTATCTGTAGAGATGAAAAAGAATTGCTCCACATTGTATTTAACTGAAACTTCAACTAAGTTTTTAGTTCCTCCTACGTTATTAATAATACATTCGTGAGGGTTTTCCTCACAAAGGGGAACGTGTTTCATTGCTGCTGTGTGAATAACTATTTGAGGCCGAGTTTCCTCAAATATCATATCCACTCTCTTCTTGTCAGTAATTGATCCTATTCGAGGGATTACTTTGATATTAGGATAGTCTTTATTGATCTCTCTTTCAAGGTAAAAGATTTTCTCCTCGTTTCTATCAAATAGAATAACAGTATCTGCTCCATTAAAACAAATTTGTCGAACAACCTCAGATCCTATAGATCCTATTCCAGTAACTAATACTCGTTTATCTTTCATTCTACTTGCTTTAAGACTTCTGTTAGGTATGAAAACCACATCATATTAATTATAAAAATAGGAACATACAGTAATCCCCATGTACCGTAAACAACTTTAAATCCAAGTAAAGGAACAAACCAGAGTCCTATTACAAGTAGGGTTATAAATAGAATAATAAATATTTTTTTATTGCTCATTTTTCATAATAGATTTTTACTTTAAACATTAATTATCGTCCGTTTTTATGAGTTCTGCTTTTGCTAAGTTTGCCTTACACAATTCAAGTTGTCTTTCAAGTATTTCTAATCTTCTTTGATTTCGTTTAATAAAACTGTTCAATGCTTCTTTTTTAGAAGGATAAGCATATCTTTTTTTAGCAGTTTTAGATACCCATTTCTTGTATCGAGAGAAAAATTTTAAACCACTTGAAATAATCCAATATCCTTTTGAAGTTTCTTTAAATAGATCAAATGTACGCAATTCTATTGTAGGATTTGGAAAAGGAGGAACTATAGCGTCTCCATCAAAGTCTAATGAAGCATATTCTACAGAGTCGTATCTATAAAATTTTAATTCAGTCATTAATTTGCTGTCTTTATTTTAAGCACTGTAAATACAAAAAGAAACTCTTTTTGTAAATCTTTTAATTCATTAATCGAATTTGAATAAACCTCTTCAAATGAGTGTCTTCCGTCATAAAAAGATTCTTTTTCTTTATCTAAGTATTCATTTATCTCATTTATTCGAATTACTACCCGACAAAACTCTTTGATATTTGTATCAATCATATTGATAATTTTTTCTTCATACAAAATTCCTCCAAGAAATCCTTTTACTCGTTTCATATAAAATAACGCACGGGTAACAATTCCAATAAGACCTGCTCCTTTACACGGCATTCCATCTGTTTTAAGTCCCCATTCATCTGCATCAATTAAAGTGTCTACATTAACTGTAATGTATGGAAGCATATTTGAATAAATATTTGTCTGAGTAGTACATTCTACAAACCCGTGACTAAAATTAACAGGAAATCTATCTGCATCCATAAAAGTAACAATACAGACTTTGTTTCCATGCTTCATTACATAGGCATTATGTATATCAATCATTTGTACGTTGATTTACCTTCTCCTATGTGTTGGCAAGAAGGATTGTTTAAAATTGCTGCTCTGTAACCAAAAGTAGATGCTACTTGGTTACATTCGTGTTCATTAAGAGCAGAGTTTGTTCCATGAGTGTTTAAAGCATTATATCCTTGAGGAAACATTATTTTGTAATCTCTAAGTCTTCGAAGACCGGGATTGAAACTAAATCCGCACCAATCTCCAAAATGACAATCTTTAACCATTCTAAACCCTCCTAAATCCTCTGTTTCAAGCCAGTCTTTAGGAATACCTGATCTTATCCATACCTGATGAATGTCTTCTCTTGTAGATAAGATTTGCAAAGATTCCTGAATGAAATTAGAGTTTCCTTGAAATAACCAATCATCTTCTGCCCAAAATACATACGGTGTATCTACCAAGGACATTAGATTGTCAGCAGATTTAAGTAGTCCTTGGTTTTTAGGACTTCGAATAATGTGAAATTTATCCCCATATTTATCCAAAATCCTCTTTACAATTCCTGTGTCTCCACTATCTTCATTGAGGATAAATTTCTCGATAGGAAACATATTTAACTTTAAAAACGAATCTAAAGTTTGTTCGAGTAATTTCCATCTTCCGCAAGAAGTAATACAAAAAGTTATCATAGCACTTTAACTAAATCTGGATGAGTTTGATAAAACTTCCAATTGTTCCTAATCTGTTGTTCGCTATCAAGGTAGTGTATACCATGTCCAGCAACTAAATTTTGTTTACTAAGTCTCTTACCGAATTCTGTGTGACGATTAATCATATAATTTAAACCAAGGGCTTTAAAATGACACATTAAATAAAAGTGTTCACTATATTTTACATTACCAGTTAAAGCACAAAAATGTGCTCCCGCACTATAACTTACATGAGAAATCTCTTCTCTATTGTATATGTAAATTTTGTCATACTGCGAAGCACGAGAGGCCCAATGTAAATCTAAATCAATAATGTCTGGATCATCACTCATAGTTATCATATTCCACCCCTCAAAAGAAATAACAGTTGTACCTTTTTCTTGCTCTTTTAATAACTGTTCTTGAGTTATAAATACTATTTCGTCACAATCTCCAATAAAGACAAAAGGAGTATTACAATACTTGTGACAATTATTTTTTATATCAATATAAATATCATCTCTAATTTCATTACCAGAATCATAAGGTATTACTTCGCAATTATTGGCTAAAGCAATCTCTACCGTATTATCTGTAGAATAATTATCGTATACTCTGATTCTGCAATCAGGAAACATTTTTCTGTAATGGTCAATAAAAAACTGAATCATTACAGACTCATTATATGTGATAACGTTGATTGTTATTAGATTATTCATATAGTTAATTTTCTATAGAATGAAATTTATTATATTTTCGTTGTAAATATAAAGTAGCATTTGAGTATAAAAAACTTCTAATATTTTTTAAATCTTCTTTTTTACTCCAAGCAATGTCGTATATATTTCCTACTTGTCTGATTTTAACATCAGATACATTACAGTTTTCAATTAATATCCTCTTTATTTCCGTTAACATACTTAGAGTCCCACAAATAGATACTTTATTACTACATTTCTTACCTAAATAAATACACCCATCTCCATCAAAATAACCTAAGATAAAAGCAGAAAGAAATTGATCAGGGATACAAGTTGGAAATTTTAAAGTTTTAGTTTTATTCGAAGTCATTCCATATTCTAACAGTTTCTGAGAAATTGTTTTGTCTCTTATTCTAAGAACATATTGATTTTTACTTTTTTGTCTATAACCTTTCGCTATTCTACCAGGTTTAAACATTAAAGGTGTATCTTTTTGTATGATATTATTGATTGATTCGAGAATATGCTTATCTTGCTCCTGTAATCCTATTGAAATTCTATTTTCTATAATACTATTATGCGCATCAGCCCAAAATAATCCTATTATGTAAGATTTTTCCCAACAGTCAATACTATTAAAATAATTAGAGTTGGGTGTATAAGAAATAGTCCGCTTTAATCCTAAACTTTTTGCAAGCAGTAATATGGTGGGCCAACTCCTTCCAATCTCTGCTTCAAAGATTTTATGAGGTATTTGTAAATTATGATAATTATTTTTTAAAAATTCTATACTACTATCCTTAATTTGACTAAATCTATGAATTTTTAATTTACAAGCCTTTTGGATAATAGCCTGTTCTGATCTACCAATGAGTTTGCTTAACTCCTTTATACTTATATTAGAGTCCGCATAATGATTTTTTAATAACTTTAACTGTTCTACTGTCCAACTTTTAATCTTCATAATAAATAAAAAGCCACATCTCAAGTGCTTTTGTAATACCAGCCTGGTAATACCTTGAGTGTGGCTATATAATTATTATTTTGTGTTACTGATATTACAAAAGCAGAACAAAAGTATGACAATTTTTAATAAATTCTAAATTTATTATTTTGAGATTTCAACGGACTTTGGGATATTTCCATAAAATATACTTTCTGTTTGATTGTTTAAATTGATAATTACAAGTTTATTAATTTTAGGATAATAGAACACAGTATGTTCTTTATTAGCAGACATTAAAAATCCTGTTCCTAATTGCCATTCTACTTCAACTTTAGCAAGTGACATAAACTCGCTTTCTACATCACTAAGAACTTCTACGTAATCATCTGTCACTTTAATTACCATTTTAACGTGATAGATGTTTACAGATTCGTTGTCAGTAATAGTCTGAAAGTAGGACTCATAAGAAGTCGTATTTTGACTTCTTAAGGTAAGAGGCAAAAATAATAGAAAAATGATATATTTCATTTTTTTGTTTTAGAAATTAAAAAATAAGGAAGGTAAATATTGCTACTTACCTTCCTATCAATTTTCACCAAAATAACCCTATGCCATTTGCAGTTGAGTGACAACTTCTTCATGGAACATATCTTCGTCTTCTACAACACTGTCGTCAAGTACAAACGGAGTGATACAACGGTTGTACACTTCGTTCATATTATTAAGGGCATCTACGCAGTCTTGACTTACAATCTCAATCCCTTCTTCTCGAATTCTATCTGCTGAAATTGTGAGGACATCGGACATCAATTTAATCAAAGTGTTTGATGGAAGTTCGTAAAGAGTATCAAGAAAAGACTCTTGTTGAATCACTTGCTCAACAGGTGCAATTACCTGCCGTCCTTTTTTAGTGATCTTCCCATCTCTCAAGATATACCCTTCAGTTTCAAGCCAATATACTTGGCTGGAAATTTCTCCGCATTTACTATTATAGAAAGCAAGGATTTGCGACTCTACAAACTTAGCAGCCTCGGTTTTTCCCTTTTTAATAAAGTATTGATGAGATACCAAAAGATTGAGCAGTACTTTGCTCATAGGTGTCATTATCATATAAGAAAGTTTTGGGAGGAGTGTTACCTCCTCCCGGTTAAATTAGAAATTAAATTAGTCTTCTTCAACTGTTACGGTATCCAACACCCGTGTTTCAGATTTTACTCCGGGAGCAACTTGAACCTGACCTTGACCAAATTCACGAATCTTGGTAACAATTTCCAGTGTAGTTACTTCACCGATTACATCAATTTGATACCGATCTCCGTATTGAGGATCAACACTCGTTTTAGTCAATTGGATTGCAAAGTTTTTACCAGGTTCCAGCCCAGCCCTATGTGCAACTGTACCTGCGATAACTCTTGTGTTAGAAGGAATTGTACCGTTATAAGAGGTCAAAAGCACTGGATAAAGTCCGTTTTTGTCAGGACGAGCAGGATTGTCGGTAGTACCGTTAAACATGTTTACTTTAACTACAAAGAACATTTTTATACTATTTAAAAGTGAAAAGTTCAAAAGAAAAAACCTCCTTGATTTTCATCAAGGAGGTTCAACAAAATTATTCACATGAAAAAATTTATTTTATCTGCGACATCGCTTGGAACCAACCAAGCGAATATGACACCCATATTACACACAAAGAAGAGAGAACTTTTTCTACCAACTGTAGAATTGTCCATCCTTCTTCGAAATAAGCCAAAGTATACAATACACATACTATGGCTGTTATTGCTTTCATTGCTGTTAAAGCATTAATCTTTTCCATACATAATAACATCTTCCGCGATTACGAAAACAAACCCTTCAATCCAATTCCAATCTTGGTAGAGATCATATTTGGAAATCCACTGACAGTCTTCTGTCAATGAAATACACATTACATAACTACCACCAAGGTTGATCTCGATCTCATTATTTTGATGTACAATTCGAGTGTACGGAAGATACTCACTGTTTGAAGTTTGGTAAGGTTTTTCAAACAAAAACTCTCCGTTGTTATCAATCATTACAAGAGGTTCATCTTGGAATGATGGGGAAACCAAACTAAAATTTTGACTCTGACAGGTAAACCACACTGTCAAAAAAAAGACGATACTAAAAATACGTTTCATATTAATTAAATTAAACAAGATTAGTGATAAATATTTCCAAACGATAATATTAGTAGAATAAAACCTACTACCATCATTATCGTTCCTTGCTTTTGATAGGTGACAATAGTGTGGGTCAATCATCGGTATAATCAAATATACCGAGGAAAGAAAGGAGTCCTCCAAACAAACCAATTATACCTGCTATAAGTAGTATTATTGTAAGGATAGTCATTTTTTAAACAATTTAAAGATTGAAAATAGAGACACAAGATAGACTTGTATCTTAGTTAAAAAACTGTACTTCATAGTTGGTGTAAGTTAGAATCTTGTGCGACAATATACGCATAAGTGTCGTTAATTTTTTTGATGATCAACTCTTTTCTTTTCTCGTCTTTTTCATTTTGTAGCATGTATTCATAATACCATGCTTCATTTGTATAAGACTTAAGAAACTGAACTTTTTCTTCTATTGTCATTTTTCCTGACCTTTAATGTAGTTATTAATATGCTACGGGCCTTTCCATTTGGTTTGTTATAGAGATTTTAAAAAAGAATTTTTTATAATTTTCTTTTGTTGAAACAAGTGTAAATCTTGACGACTGATTACACCGTCTTGATTCTTGTCAAGGGCCTTTAACCCTTTAGAAGTCTTGCAAAACACTTCTTTGTGAAATCTTGATGGTGCAAAATTAAGTGCGTGGAGATCTATACTACACTCGATTTGATTGCTCTTTCCAGTTAATACAAGGTAGGCCTCAAAGTATTCAAGATGTTCTCTAAATGATTTATTTCGAATATCATTAGGAGCACCAATCAACTTTCTTGTAGAAGGAAGCAGTTGATTTAATCCTTGACTTCCCAACTTATCTTGAGATTTAGTTTCAAGTCTACTTTCGCACCACATTACAATAATTGCAGCCTTAGCAAAAGAATCAGGACTAATCGAAATCAATCCTTTTTCTTTTAGCCCGTGACTCCATTCTTGTATCACTTTGTATTTCTCTTCGATTGTTTCAGGTTCTTCTATTCGAGGAGAACCCAACTCAACAGTATAAGAGTTAACGGTATATCCTAATAGAAGAACTACGACTACGAAGACTGTTTTCGTAATTCTCATATTTTAGTAATTTTTCAATTTCTTCGTCAGAAAGATTCATATATTGAATCCAGTCCTTTAAAGATTTTGATCTAAGTAAATGTTTTTTCTTAAACAAACGTACCTGATCTTTAGATTGAATCTTGTAAAGAATCAAAATAGATACAGGTACGTTTGATTTAAATTGTGAACAAATGGGATAATAATATTCGAACTCTTTCTTACTAAAATCAGGGAGAGGTGAATAAGATTCCCATAAACAGATACCAATAACACTTAATATAAGAAAAATTTTCATCCTAACAAAGAAGTAGTGGTTCTAAAAGGATGATTTTCTTTATATTCTACGTCTATATACAGAGTAATTAAACCATCTCTACGAGGTTTGACACCATAGTTTACTTGTACAGTACTTTTCAGAACAAACCCGTTCCACTGTGCTATTTTTTCTAAATTGGTTGCCATTTCATTTAAAGCGGTTATGTCTTGAGGAAAATATAATGCCACTTTATAAACAAGTTTCATATTTCCTTCAAATTCAAATACTTCGATTCCTCCCATAATATTATTGATATGTTTGTTGTAGATTTATTGCTTTAACACGATCTGCTTCAATCTTAGAAGCAGGTAATGTTCCGTTAAATAATTGCACTTCAAATACTCTACGAGCATGATGTGCTTTACTTTTCCTTCCACATCTCATTTTTGTAGACTTACCTCCACAACAAAATCCAAAGTTTCTTGTGTTACCTGTGTTGTATTTATGACAAGCATAAGCAACAATTTGAAACTGATTTAATTTAGGATATTGTTTCCTAAGTGGGTCGAGCGTATGTTCTTTACAGTACGCAATTAACAATTTCTGACCCTCTTCAAATGTCCAGTCTCTTTTTTTAGGATGAAATCCTAATTGAGATTTGGCCCACGCAATGTGTTCTGGACTAAGATTTAAACCGAATCCTTTAGAAGGATAATCTCCATCAGGATATTGATGAGGTCTAAAACTTTCGTGTGCTTTTAAGTGCCACATCATAATTTGGTAAGGAGTATATCCTTTATACTTAGCAGCAGTATTTTTATTCTCAATTGGGAGGCTTTTGTAACTTTTAGTAAAATCCCTAACAATTCTCTTGCTAAGAGGATCTGGTTTTTCTACTACTTTAATTTTGGTTACTGTTTTGATAACAGTATCTCGTTCCACCACTTTATAAGGAACTGCTTCTTTAATTACTGTATGAGTAGAAAACAATGCCTTTCCACATCCTATAGATAAAATAAAAAATCCCACCAATAGAGTTATTGATGGGATTAATTTGATTTTGATTTCTTTATTCCTGTATACAACAGGAACGTAACTGATTTGACGACTTACTTTATTCATTTCATATTTTCTATTTTGCAGGTAAAATTACATATACAACGATAATAGCAAAGATAGCAGCAACAAGAAGTGCTACTATTTTGCCACGTTTATAATTAGAATAGGAAACATTAAATAGATTCCACATTCTTTTGTCAGAGCCAAGTACTTCCTTGGCGATTTTGAGTTCAGCATCTTCTGAACGATGCTTTGTGAGAAAGAAAAACAACCCTCCTACTATAATTAATAGGAGGATTGCAAATTGAGAATTGTTCATTTAATCTGATGTTTGTAAAACAAAAAAATCCGTTCATTTTACAACAAACGGATAAAACAAATAGCGTGACCCCGGAGAGACTCGAACTCCCAAACGCTGTTTCCAATTACACTCTTTTAAGCGTCACCTTAGAACGATGATGTGTTACGGGGCCTTTATAAGTTCTAAGTTCTCATTGTTTAAAGTAATTATAAATTAATAAAATACGCATCTTGACCCAAACTTTTAATTTGGTTTTCCAAGATGTACGTTTTCTGATGCGGTTGTAAATGTTCATAAAATAATGTTTGGTGCTCCTGAAGGGACTTGAACCCTTACGGATTTCTCCAACGGTGTTTAAGACCGCAGCGTGCTGCCAATTTCGCCACAGGAGCAAACCAGTTAATTCAATTGATCGAGAATGTTTTGGTACTCTCTTGCTTGTTCATAATTCTCGTTAAGAATACATTCGTTAATAAGATTCCTAATTCTCTCAGGATCTTTTTGCAATGCTTGATATTCTTTATCTGAAAAAGCAACTACTCTACCATAGCAAACTTCGTTTGGGGAAGCAAATCCTGGACTTTCTTGTTTTGTCCAAGTATATTCTCTGTCATAATACCTGAATTTATCTAAATGCACAACATATCCTTCAGGTACTTTTGTAATCTGAAGATTTACTGTACCTCCTTTTGAAGGGTGTAAATCGTAATTCTCATTAAGAAAAGCATTCCCTTCCATATCTACCCACATTACCCAAGGAACAGCATAGCCTATAGCACCTATAGGAAGGTTTTTAAGTTGATTTTTATTGATAAATTGTTCTGGTATTTTCATACAATTTTTTTAATAAACCCGCTCCTCAATAACTAATAAATCATTTGGAATTTTGGGGTGGGTGTTTAACAATGGTTTTTAAAATTTTTTCAAAATGTCGTAACCTATTTGAGCAATTCCTCTTGTATATTCTGAGGATTCAATCATGCCCATAGTATACTGTTTCTTTAGAGCGTTATATCTTCCTTGATATAATACACCGTTATCTGACATAAAATGAAGCAACGATAATACCTTTTCAAGGTTTTGTGATTGAATTGCTTCTACGACTTTAGGTTTTAAATCCTGCTTAACTAAATTTTTCCAATTTTCGATTTCTGAAAAATGGTAAAATCCGTTATCTGTGATTCCTCCAACTTCCATATCAAAGACGGTTATACCGTTGGGGTTAAACTCCCATTTTTCGGTAATAATGTATTTTTCTGTTGGGTTATTTTTGTTGAAAATGATTGGTTGATTCATATTTTATTGTTTTTTTAATTTGGAATCTGATTGGTGTGGATCAACCATTCTACATATCGTATACATGTAGATTCTCCTGATCCGACCCATTCTCCGTCTGTACAAGATAAAAATCCAATATAGTCTACTTCACGTCCATCATACTCTCGTGTTATATTAAATGCTCCCAATATCTTGTTCATAGTTTGCTTGTTTTAAAAACAGTAATGCCTTCATGGGAGATATTCTACTATAAGTTGTCTTTTAACAGACTTCTAAGCATTATTCACCCCTGTTCTTTAAGAACTTTAGACCCATCCATGCCTGGAGGCCAACCAATGTTGGTAGCATTTAAAGTAAGGTTCCACCCCCTTACACCTGTTTTGTTTTTAAGTGTGTGAGTGTCCGCAAGAAGAGCACTTGCGAACTTTGACTTGTTTTGCTTCTCCAACACGTGATTGTGTTGTACCTCGTTGTCCAGCATCATTACCAAAATCATCGAATGATACACAGTCATTCAAAAATGCAGTAGAATCTTTCATCAATCCACCACACACGAAACATGTGTTATGGATGATTTCTTCAATGACTTGTGATGTAACAAAAGTAGGTAACAGCCAAATATCCGACTGTCCTTCTACTGCTTGTTTTCCTCCAAGATATTGGAGTTTTGTGAAAAACTCACACCATATAAGTGGAGATACTTTTCCACTTAAAGTGACAGTTACATAGTTTGTTCCTACTTTGTGATCTAATGTAAATTGCATGTCCGTTACAATTTTAAAAGTTAAAAGTTAAAAGTTAAAAGTTAAAATTTTGTTAATAAATGTTGCATCCACTTGGGATGCCGCACAATTACTAAGGTAGGATTTTTATAAGTCTATTTTCCCACTCTAATTCATTTCTGAATTACGGACTACCCTTAGTATACTCTTCATTATCTCACCATTACTGGATGTACACTACTCTGATTGGTATAGAATCAGTAGTTCCTGTTGAATTTCACAACGGTCATAGTGTATCTTGAACGCTATTAACGTGAAGAGGCAGATAAGGAAATCTCTTTCAACTTATATAAGTTGAACAGTAACCTATTTATTAGTTCATTTAAGAAATAACAATGTCCATCTGCTGCCAAACCATATTATTGGTTTACATCATCTCCTGTCTATACACAGAAAAAGGATTCTCACCTTTTTTATCCCCAAAGAGAGAATATTTGGTTAAACCTTCCGCGAATTACAAGACTTTACAGAGTGGATGTTTTTAAAAAATGTCACCCACAATAATGTGGGTCGCACAATTACTACATAAGTTGATCAGACTTATATAGTATAGGATTGTATATCTGTTAAATTTATATCAACGGTAAGGATCGAACTTACTCTCACCTAACATTAGGCAAATCCACCCACAGATTCTCTATGATACAAATTCAACTTTACAATATACAAAACGCCTATTAAACAGTCTAATAAATACTAACTTTTTCAGTAAAACTACACTGACTTCACTCCCTAAAAGAGTATAGTTATTTATCTACTGTGGGTTCCAACCCGGCTGCCATCGTTGAGTGTAGGATATTATTGTGGAAGAACCTTAACAAATCTCACAAATGCGAAAAATGTATTATTTCTTACAGGTATATTTTCAACCTAACACAATTTAACTCAATTTATCCCACTTAAGGGCTTACATGATACCTTTCGGTTCAATGTTGTACATGGAACTACCCTCAAACCTAAGTACAGTAGGTTAATCTTATCTCGTAGATTACACGCTTTTTTCTGACTGCTGGAAAAAGTAACAACACTTGTATGTACAAGAACTCCTGTTAAATTTATACAAACAGGTAAACTAAATCAGTTAAAGTAACTGATAACTACCATTTAACCCAATGATTGGGAGTTGTTACACCCTTAGCCTAACTATTAGGGCGTCTGCACAATTATATCCTAACCCGTTTGTTTCCTTATACAATTTGGAAACTGGAATTACCCTGTCAGGTGGGTATGCTCTTACTGGAACACTTTTGCCACATGTATACTCTTCATTATCTCACCATTACTGGTTTGAAAGTGTTACCTTGAAAAGGCAGATAAGGAAACGTCCAAGCATAACAGCATTTAATCTGTTCATCTTGTATTGACCTATTTATGTTCTAAGAACACAATGTCCATCTGCTGCCAATCCTTTCGGATTACATTATCTCCTGTCTTTACCAACCAAACTTCCACCATACTTGTGAGACAGACCTAAGCCTGTTGTTCCACCAACTTATGTTACGTTAAAGGAATTGTGATGAGTCCTGTTAAAGACTGAGACTTTACGGAGTGAATGTTTTATATTTTTAATAAAATTTCTTTTGCTTTTTGATACCTTTTTAAAAGACTCTCAGAACATCTTTTCATGTTTTCATCAATATCTGCAACAAAGATTATACGAGTTGAGGTCGTACCACTCCATGATTTTTAAGTCTGCACTAATGCTTGATAATCTAAGTTACGCTGTACTAATACAGAATTATAACTTATTAATAAAAAGTGCGCCACTTTTTAAGAATTTCAAGACATAAGCCCCACATGGTTATCTGTAATAACTTCAGAGGATTTCTCCATTCTCGCTAAGAAAAATTAATTTCTTCGCTACTGAACATCTTATTACACTCTCTATTAGTTCAAGTATTACTACTTTGCTGAGAGACGGATTCTCACCGTAATCTTATTAAAAAAAATCAAAAGCCGTCCTACAATTTGATAATTATATTATCTCCTTGCAACCCGTTAAAGGTCTTAATACTCGCATTGTACATAGTACATTCACGATTAACCAAATATGCTCAACGGACTGCTTACCGTCTATTACATTATGGATATATTTCACTTCACTTTTGATTTTGATTGTTTACCGTGTTAAGTGCATATACACTTTGGCGGCAACTTCGCAGTCGTACAGGGGATTATGGGTTGAACCATAATCCGTGATTGGTAACCGATGTTTTTTAGCATAATTATCTACACTTGTAGGATCTTCTCCAACTTGCTGGAGATTGCCTGACACATCAAGCAACGGGTATGGTGCATCCCATTCTCCTATGTGACCAAGGTGGTGCATTTCCCGAAACAAATGGGCCTCTACAATGTAGCCCATGTGGCAGATGCAATCTGCATTTTGTTTGTGAGCAAGATAAAATGCTGCAAAATCACGCAGCATGTCTTCATAAGATTCGTGAGTATGGTTCACATATTCACTACCAGCACCGCCAGAGTGTTGGCGGATATTGCTCAATGTAGGTAATACGTTCTCGATTACCCATTGGTTAGAAACCACTGTATCAGGTAGTTTTAACAGAATTTTGTTGGTTTCTTTCCAATATCCTTGAAGGATGTGTTCAGGTCTGTACCCATCTACACCACGATCCATACCTGGGATGAATTTTTCTGGTTGCCACTCATATACGATAGCGGCAACTACAAACGGATTGCCCCAAAGTCCATCGGTTTCGGCATCAATAGACAGGATTTTTTTATTTTTCATAATTTTTTGTTTTTTTTTTATTTATTAAAATAAACAAATTACCGCGTCAAAGATATAAATCTTTGAATTACGCATTACCTTTTCACCTGTTAGCCCTCTGGCGCATTTAACAGTCGTGGTAGATTTGTTTAATCTTTTGATTGATATTTTTTTTCGTACCAATCAACATATTTAAATCCTGTAAACAACAGCAATATTCCTATTGCTGCAATCAGAACCGTTCCTCCAATAACGAAAATACCAGCATTGGCGTTTCC